>Ga0307929_1000228_pt1 | contig 59958 bp, 66 predicted proteins | sample AceLakmetage1330_FD_203160 | JGI IMG/M metagenome (GOLD analysis project Ga0307929, IMG submission 203160) | Saline water microbial communities from Ace Lake, Antarctica - #1330 | ecosystem: Environmental > Aquatic > Non-marine Saline and Alkaline > Saline | place: Antarctica: Ace Lake... | reverse complement strand
TTCCTGCCCCTTTACCTCATTAAAATCAACATCCGTTGCAGAGGCAGTACCAAAGAGTTCGGTACTTTCAAATACAGTTGGATCAATTGCTATTTCTCCAGCAAGAAATTCTACGGCCTGATGAAGAGAATCGACCGCAATAACATCTATTCCCTTAACAACGGAAGCTTCAAGTTTATTCGCCTCAGGAACAATAATACCTTTTAATCCGTTTGCTTTTGCAGTTAACGTAATGGGAAGAACACCTGGGACAGATCGCACCAATCCATCAAGTGAGAGTTCACCCAATACACTATATTGCTTTAACAGGTCAGGTTTATAGAGTTCGGTTGCGGCAAGAATACCAAGAGCAATCGGAAGATCAAATCCCGCTCCCCCCTTTTTGATATCGGCAGGTGCAAGATTCACAGTTATACGTTTTGCAGGAAAGTCGTAACCACAATTTTTAATAGCTGCCTTAACACGTTCCTTACTTTCACGAACAGAGCCATCTGGAAGCCCAACTGTGGTAAACATCGGCAAACCAAGTGCCAGATCAACCTCCACCGTCACCGAAAAGCCGTCAACACCAAGAACTGCACCACTATGGACTTTAGCAAGCATTACGAAATAGCCCCTTTGCCTGAAAGCATTTTAATTCGGAGTATACCATTGCTGCATGGCTTCACTGTAGTCACCATTCTTTTTAGTATAGATATAGAAAGGAGGACGAACATCCATCCCCTCACCGCCATTCTTAACAGCCTCCAACAACAGCAGTCGTGCCGCCATTTTATTGTCAGGGTAGGAATAGATAAATTGGACTCTTTTTACGGTTAACTGATGCTTTGGCAGAAGAGAAAACAAACTTCCCATGCCTTCTGCAGGGTAGACCAGATAAACCCTACCCTTGTTTTGAACAGCCATTGCAGCAGCAGCTATTATTTCCTTGAGCGTACAGGCAACCTGATGCCGTGCAATCACCGACTCTTTCTCGGTCGATACCCTGCCGCTGCCGGCAACGTAAAATGGTGGATTACAGACAACGGTGGAAAAAGATTCCGGTTTCAGATAGTGCTGTATCTCTCGAAGATCCCCTTCAACAACATTCATCAGATTCTGAAAATGATTCAGCTCTATATTTTCACGAATGAGCTGAACAAGCCCGGATTGTAATTCAAAGGCAGTGAGATTTTGTATTTTCCTTCCTGCACGATACAAAAGGATCAATCCGATCACACCGCACCCGGCTCCAAGATCAAGAATCTTTTCATCTTTAGCAAGACGAACAAAATGAGCTAAAAGGACAGGATCGATTGAAAAGCGATAGCCATTTTGATGCTGCCTGCAATACAGGCCCCCATCAAAAAGTGTATCGGTGGTCTTCTCCAAATCAGCCAAGTCGATCTACTTCTTCACCTGAAACCAGCTGATTAAAAAGTAATCCTGTCATAATTTTAGGATAAAAATAGGTGGATTTATGAGGCATAATCAGTTTTTCATCGGCAACCTTCCGCACCTGATCCACTTTGGTAGGATTCATAACAAAGAGCAGATACGATTTGCTGTCATCGGCGGTACATTTTTTAACCGCATTATCCATAGCTTCATCGGGATCACTGAAATAATGGATAAGATTTTCTTCTTCACAACGATGGTGATCAAGCCCTAATGCACCCTGAATAATAACATCTGAAAGTACTACCACATCAAGCTCTTGTAACTGAACAGGTTTATCTTTCAGTAATTCATAGGCCTCGGGTTTTGAAGTAAGTAAAAAACAGCGATCTTCACCTGGATGATATACTCCGAAAGTAGTATGTTTTCCCGTGGTGCGCTGCTCTTCTTCTTCCATTCTTGCAAACACCTCGCAAAGTAATACCTCACGAGTACCACCTGTAATCTCTTCAAGCTCAAAGGAATCTGATAAACGGGTTGTAAGTTCCGCTACAGACAGATTTCCTGGCCAACGTAAGAGACGATGGGTGGAGAGAACAGACAGCCCCGGATCTTCCATGGGACAAAGATACATCATAATATGATTGGCAGGATCCCTGTCAGAAAATTCAGGGTTACGTTCTCTTTCAAGCCGCCTGTAAGAAAGAGCTGTGCGATACCTATGATGACCATCTGCTATATAGAGTGATTTATCCATAAAGAAATCCTGGACCTGCATAATAACTGCTCCATCGCTCACCCGGAACAATGAGTGAATACATCCATCGCCATCGGTAATAGTGCCCATGGGTGTTTTTTCTTTTGCAGCATCCAGCAAATTCAAAACCCTATTTTCTTCATCACTGTAGAGGGAAAAAATCTGGCTGAACTGTGCCTTGGTGGTATCGAGTAATCGTAAACGATCACTTATCACTGATTCGAAGGTTTCTTCATGGGGTTTTACCACCCCTTCTCCAAACTCGGAAAGCCCAACAAGTGCAACGACACCTTTTCTTGTGAGCATTTTCCCGGAAGGATGCTTATACTTCACGGTGTAGAGATATAACGCAGCCTGCTTATCCCGGATTAACACATCCTGATTCAGCCACTGTTGAAAAATATCTGCAACATCCTGGTAGCGGCTATCCGGTCCGACAGCTCCACCTGGATTTTTTGTAATATCAAGATGAATCATGGAATACGGATTTTTAGCTGCGTAGGATTCCACAGCATTTTCACTGATCACATCATAGGGAGGAGTAACAACATCATCAAGACTACCTGTTTTCTCAACATTAAAAGATACGCCCTTGAAGGGTGCGATAAAGGCCATGCGTAAAACTCCTTTTTTTGCTGCAAACAATATTTATGAATACAAAAATATATGATTTATTATTATGATACTGGTTTTGGATTAATCCTGAAATAATAACACTTAACTAACTATACTTTCAAGGCTTGCAATCGTTTTTCTCCACATTTCTGACAGAAAGACAGTGCAAAGGAGCATACACTATGTACGATATCTTTATTAAAACCCATTTTGCAGGTGCCCATCATCTCCGTAACTACCCTGGGGACTGTGAAAATCCCCATGGCCATAACTGGAAAATTAGAGTTACCGTACGTGCCACTACAGTTGACGAACTTGGTATGGGAATAGATTTTAAAGTATTAAAAAAGATAGTGAATAGCGCAGTTGATGAACTTGATCACCGCGATCTCAACAAACTCCCCGCTTTTCAGGATCGCAACCCGTCATCGGAACATATAGCAATGTTCCTCTATGATACGCTGCGTCCCGATCTGCTACATGACCGTTACAAACTCCACTGTGTGGAGGTTTGGGAAACAGATACATCCGGACTGATTTATTATGGACCCGATGCCAAATAAAATCAAAATCTCTGAAATCTTTTACTCCATACAGGGAGAGTCCAGTTACACTGGGCTTCCTTGTATCTTCATACGTTTAAGCGGTTGCAATCTGCGCTGCAACTACTGCGATGCCAGATACACCTGGGAGGAAGGAGAAGAACTCACTATTGCCCAAATCATGGCAAAAGTTGAAACATACCCATGCGATCTAGTCGAAGTCACCGGGGGAGAGCCTCTAGTTCAGAAAAACAGTGCTGGACTACTCAAAGAACTTATTGAATCAGGAAAAGATGTTCTCCTTGAAAGTAATGGGTCCATTGCAATCGATACTCTGCCCGATGCAGTTATAGCGGTTCTCGACGTTAAATGTCCTGATAGTGGATCAAAGGATACTTTCCATCCCGACAATATCCCATTAATACGACACCGTATCGCTGCATTTCCTGGTTCATGCGAACTAAAATTTGTATTATCAACACGAAATGACTACATCTGGGCAAAAGATTTTGTTGATCAGCATTCCCTCAGCGGTAGTTTCCCCATACTCTTCTCTCCCGTACAAAATGCGCTTGCAGCGAGAGATCTTGCCGACTGGATAATGGAAGATGGGTTACCTGTGCGTTTACAAATTCAGCTTCACACCATACTCTGGCCAGAAATCAGTCGTGGTGTATAACAGTTTTCAATACAATTATTTTTTTTAGCTTAAGGAATTTTAGATAATGAAAAAGACAGTTCCCGTTGATCAGGCCGTTGGAATGGTCCTTCCACACGATGTTACAGAAATAGTGAAAGATGAATTTAAAGGCAGGGCATTCAAAAAAGGACATATTATCCGTGAAGAAGATGTGGAACACCTGAAACGACTTGGAAAAGACCATATTTACATTTTAGAACTGGGGCCTGAAGAAATTCATGAGAATGAAGCTGCTGAGATTCTCGCTGCTGCATTGTCTGGTTCTGGATCCATGCTTTCTGCAGAGCCTGTGGAAGGAAAAATTGCGATTTATGCCAAATGTGATGGCCTGCTGAAAGTAAATGAAGAGGCACTTTACCAGTTCAACCTGCTTGGTGTTGTTATGTGCTCCACGCTCCAGACCAACACCCCGGTTAAAAAAGGTGAAAATATTGCGGCCACACGTCTTATCCCATTGGTTGCAGGACGTGCCATTGTTGAGCAGGCAGCAGCTATTGCCAGAGCGGCAGATTCAATCATTGAAGTAAAAGAGCTACGCAAAGCAAAAGCTGGTCTTATTATCACTGGCAACGAAGTGTTCCATGGCAGAATCAAGGACAAATTTGAAGCTGTATTACGTGATAAACTTGCAAAGATCGGATCTGAAGTTATCTCCGTTACTTTTGCTCCAGATGATATTGAGGTTATCGGACAAGAAATTAAGAATGCGATAGCTGGTGGCGCAGACCTTATTATCACCTCAGGCGGTATGTCCGTTGACCCGGATGATGTTACCCGAATGGGTATCGAACATGCAGGGGCCACTGATTGCTTTTACGGCACTCCCGTACTTCCCGGTGCCATGTTTTTAAGCGGTCATATTGGTGATATTCCCGTACTAGGCCTGCCAGCCTGCGGGATGTTCCACAATATAACTGTTTTTGATCTGATCTTACCCCGCATCCTTACTGGTGAATCTATTGGTCGTGAAGAATTTGCACGAATGGGCCACGGTGGTCTCTGCAGAAACTGTAAACGCTGCCAATATCCGGTATGTAATTTTGGAAAATAAAGATAAGACTATGCAACATAAAGAAAAACTTGATCCAATCCATTGCGATATCACAGTAAAGGCATCGACTGTTGCCAGTCAACTCCTCACCGATACCACTGGTTTACCCAAAGAACGTATCAAACACGCAATGTTTAAAGGAGCTGTGTGGCTTAAGCGACCCGGGGCCAAAGAACGACGATTGCGTAAGGCTAAATTTAAATTAAAGCCCAATGATCTTATCCAGCTTTTTTATGATGCAGACGTCCTGGCCCAGACACCTCCTGAACCAACACTTATTTCAGAGTGCGAAGACTATAGCGTCTGGTTCAAACCTCCATGGTTGCTAAGCCAAGGAACTCGCTATGGCGACCATTGCTCTCTTTTACGCCTGGCTCAAAAGAGCAATACAGAAACCGATTTCATACTCATCCACCAACTTGACCGTGAAGCTTCGGGCCTGATGCTACTTGCTCACAATCCTAACGCTGCGATGATGTTGTCAAAGCTTTTTCAAGAGGATGCGATCGAGAAGAGATACTTTGCTGAGGTTCAGGGACACCCGGAAATACCAGCAAAGGGTTTGATGCTAACCGAAGACCTTGACGAAAAACCTGCATGCACTGAAATTTTGGGCACTTACCCAGGAAAAACACGGGACAATACTATTCTTGATATACGGCTACATACGGGAATATTACATCAGATACGAAGACATCTTGCTGATTTTGGCTATGCGGTTATAGGCGATCCCAAATACGGGGAACAGCAACGAGGATATTATGAACTACACCTCTGTGCCTGGAAAATCGCTTTTACCTCTCCCTTTACCGGGGAAAACGTTTCATACCAGGCACCAAGGGCAATGAAACCATCTTTTCTTGTTGATATGAAGCCATTATAAGAGATCGCCTTAAGAGATAAGACGAAGTGCGAGCTCTGCTGCTTTTTCGGATGCTCCTGCTTTTCCCATCTTCTTGCGCACCAGTTCCAGCCCCTGAAGCATCTCATTGCGCCTCTGGTCATCAAAGAGTATTTCTGTAAGCTCTTTGACGATTCGGTCTGGATTTACATCTTCCTGAAGAAGTTCAGGAACAATTTCCCTTCCAGCGATAAGATTGACAAGAGAGAAATGTTGTAAATCTTTATTTACTAATAGTTTTCCTATTCTGTACGTTCCACTGGACACCTTATAGATTACCACCATTGGGGTATCAAGCAGGGCAAGTTCCAGGGTTACCGTGCCTGATACAACGACAGCAGCATCACACGCTGCCATCATATCATAACGATCTTCCTTGATCAGGCGCACATCAAGATCACTGCCATACTCATCCAATCCATTTTCACGTATTTCTGTTTCACTGACCGTGGAAGCAAGGGGCACAAGAAAAATCATCTTTTTATTGGTTTTGTTCTGACTTTGTAGCTTTTGGGCTGTTTGTAACAAAATTGGAAGAAGACGTGAAATCTCTTTTTGCCTGCTGCCAGGCAATAAACCGATACAGAGAGCATCGGAATCTATATTTTGATTCCTGCAAAACTCAGTATGTCCTGTGGAACATTTCACATTATCAAGCAAGGGATGCCCGACATATTTGGCAGTTAGCCCACGAGAACGAAAGAACTCTTCTTCAAATGGTAAAATAACACCGACACTGTCTACTCTTTCTCGAATCGTTTTTACTCTTCCGGACCGCCATGCCCAAACCTGGGGTGTAATATAGTAGAAGACTGGAATACCAAGTTTTTTGGCAAATTTGGCGAGCATAAGATTGAAATCTGGAAAATCGATTACAATAAGAAGAGCAGGACGCTTTTCTTTCAGGGTATCTCTTAATATTTTTCTTGCTCTGAGAATATCAGGAAGATGAGTTAAAACTTCAGCAATTCCAACAACAGCAATTTTTTTCGCATCAAAAAGGACATCTACACCGGCGTTAATGAGTTCCTTGCCACCCATCCCGGAGAATTTTAGCTCAGGTTTTACAGCCAGCATAGCCCTGACAAGATTAGCACCATGCAGATCACCAGACGCTTCCCCGGCAATAATCATCACTTTATCATTCATAAAGCCTCGAAAAGAGTTGTTTACCGGACTTCTATAATCCTATAAGGCAACGACTAAACGGGAAAAAAGGCGCTGCTCTGGGGACAGTTCAATTAGTTACCAGACATATCTTCAGCATATACTCCGAGCTTTTGATGATCTTTGATTTGTGCAATCACCTGAAGCGCAACATCCAAAGCCCTCCTCCCCTCATTACCAGAAACCAGAGGAGCTGTACGATTGCGAACATTATCAGTAAAATGCAGAATTTCAGAATTTAATGCATCCCCTTCCGGGAAGGATCTCACCACAATATCCTGCTTGGGCATTCCATTTTCCTGAAATTCATTCTTTTTTAAATGCATGGTCATAACTTTGCGGTTGGCAAAATCAACATTAATAAAAGAACCCGGCTGAAAAATACGCATGCGGCGGGTATTCGTTCGGGAAATGCGAGATACTGTAACATTGGCCGTGGCACCATTTTCAAAGATCAGTCTGGCGTTGGCAATATCTGTAAAATCAGTAACAACGGGAGCCCCTACCGTGTGAATTGTTTCCAGGGGAGACTTTATTATATTGAGAATGATATCAATGTCATGAATCATAAGATCAAGTATGACATCAACATCAACCCCACGATTTTTAAAGGTAGAAATACGCTGCGATTCTATAAAAACAGGGACGGTAAGCGAAGGTATCATAGCCTCCACTGCAGGATTGAAGCGCTCAAGATGCCCCACCTGGAGGATCAAGTCTTTTTCCGCAGCCTTCTGGATAATTTCATCGGCTTCAGCAACCGTGGTGGTTATGGGTTTTTCCATCAACATATCCACTCCAGCGTCAATGCAGTCAAGTGCGACACTATAATGTTGACTTGTTGGAACAACAACCGACACAGCATCAATCTGCTTTAACAGTTCGCGATAATCAGTGAAGGCAAGGCAATCATTTTCTTTGGCTATAGTATCGGCGGCAACGGAATCAATGTCAGCAACTCCAACAAGCTCCACATCGTCCATGGCTTTATATTTCTGGGCATGAAATTTACCAAGATAACCGACCCCAATAACACCTGCTTTCATAATCATTTATCCTTTATAACTGCTCAAATGCGAAAAAACCGTGGGTAATTAAATTCCGAGATACGCCTTCTGTATATCCGTGTTCTGGAGGAGGTTTTCCGAACTGTCACTGATAGTAATCACACCGTTTTCAATAACGTAGCCACGATCCGCAACATGTAATGCCTGATTGGCATTTTGTTCCACCAGAAAAATTGTCGTATTATGCTCTTTATTGATTCTTTTAACAATATCAAAAATCTGCTTAATAAAAAGAGGGGCTAGACCCATTGATGGTTCGTCGAGCAACAGTAACTTTGGGCGGGCCATCAGGGCTCGTGACATGGCAAGCATCTGCTGTTCGCCACCACTTAAGGTACCGCCATCCTGTCCTTTTCTATCGGCAAGAATCGGAAAAAGAGAAAATACATAGTCAAGGTCCTCTTTAATACCTGCGGCGTCATCACGCAAAAAGGCTCCCATATCAAGATTTTCCTGAACCGTGAGTAGGGGAAAAATACGTCGCCCTTCCGGGACCTGACAGATTCCTTTCTTTACAAGTTTCTCAGCTGAAAGTTTATTTATTGTCTCCCCTTCAAACAGAATTTTACCGGAACGAACCGGAACGATCCCGGATATTGCCATAAGGGTCGTGGATTTCCCTGCACCATTGGCACCAATTAGAGTGATAATTTCGCCAACATTAATTGTGATATCAATGTTATGCAGGACCTGGATATTCCCATAAGCAGCATTAACATTCCGTAGCTCAAGCATCAACATCCTCTCCGAGATAGGCCTTTATAACAGCCGGGTTTGAACGTACCTCTTGAGGAGTACCCTGCGCAATCTTTTTTCCGTAATCCATAACAAAAATCCTATCGGACAAACTCATTACCAGTTTCATATCATGTTCGATAAGAAGGATTGAATGTCCTTCTTTACAAATTTTCCTGATCAATTCTACTAATCCCTCGGTCTCCTGAGGATTCATACCGGCTGCAGGTTCGTCGAGCAAAAGCAGAAAGGGCTCTGTGGCCAATGCACGCCCAATCTCAAGTCGACGTTGAGCACCATAGGAAAGATTTCTTGCCTCTTCATCAACCTGACGGTGCAGGTTAACTTTTTTTAGAATCTCATAACTATCCTCTAAAATTTCTTCTTCCTCACGCATGGTTGCTGGATTTCTAAATATTGCACCTAAAATTGAAGCTTTTGTCCGGCAATGTCTTCCAATCATCACGTTTTCAAGGACACTCATCGTTGGAAAAAGACGAATATTCTGAAATGTTCTGGCCATCCCAATCGTAGTTATCTTGTTGGGCTTCATGCCATTTAATCGGGTTTGTTTTCCAGTTTCTGGGTTACACAGCTGTATTTCGCCAGAAGTCGGAGTGTAAATGCCTGTCAAACAGTTAAAAAAGGTGGTTTTACCTGCACCATTGGGCCCGATAAGTGCCACAATCTCCCCGGGGTGGATATCGAGATCAACGTTATCTATTGCTTTGATCCCACCAAAGTTTTTGGTCAGGCCAGTTACTGTTAATATTGCTTCACTCATGGCTGGCTCACTCGTTTGTGGTGGACTGTTTGTTTATTCGATAACTTCGCCTGACATTGGAAATAATACCCTGGGGTTTAAAAATCATCATCGCAACCAGTATTCCACCGAAAGCCAACATCCTATATTCGGAAAGGGCACGCAGATATTCAGGCATCAGGATAAGAATCATAGCACCAAATATAACGCCTACAATTGATCCCATACCACCAAGAACGACAATGGAAAGTATGATAGCAGACTCAAGAAAAGTAAAACTGGCCGGACTGACAAAAGTGGTTTTGGTAGCAAAAATCACACCAACAAGTCCGGCCCAAAAAGCGCCAAGACTAAAGGCGATAAGCTTCGTTTTCGTCTTATCAATTCCCATCGCCTGACAGGCGGTTTCATCTTCTCGCAGAGCAAGCCAAGCTCGTCCTAATCGAGAGTTTTGCAATCTGTTGACCACAAATATTGTAAAAACGACCATGCCAACAACAAGGTAATAAATATAGTTAATCTGAGCATCAAACGACATCTCCATTCCAAAGAAAGAGGGCCGTGGAATATTGGATATACCACTGGGGCCTTGGGAGAACGAACTCCAATTTTCCAGAACCAGCCGAATAATCTCTCCAAAACCAAGAGTTACAATTGCCAGATAGTCTCCACGAAGCCTAAGGACTGGAAAACCAAGCATAATTCCAAAAAGAGCGGCAAAAAGTCCTCCAATGGGGAGAACGATCCAGAAGCCCAAACCAAAATGCATATTCAAAAGGGCATAAGTATAGGCTCCTACGGCATAAAAAGCAACATAGCCAAGATCAAGCAATCCTGCGACACCAACCACGATATTTAACCCCAACCCAAGAACCACATACATCAGGGCGGTAATCATAATATTGGTCTGGTAGGTAGAAAAAAGGGAGGGGAAAAGCAGAGCAAAGATTAAAACACCAAGACTTAATGGATAGAGGAACCTGGGTTCCCTCAAGATACGCTGTGTAAAAGGTTCAGTAAGGACCTTGCTTGCCTTTTTTCGTCCACTGCGCCTTTCTTTACGAACAAACCATACCTTAATCAGAATAGAGAGAATAAAACTGCCTATGGCTACAAAAGCCATATTATCCCAACGCCAGAGAACGGTCCGTTCAATGGGGTCAACCTTGATTACCATAATGGGAAAGGTAAGAAAGGCAAACCAGACCGAAACCAACAATGATCGTTTAAGTTCTTTTAATGGAAACATAATGATACCCGGTTATACTTTCTTTGTTTCTGCTTTGCCGAGCAGTCCCGATGGTTTAAAGATAAGAATCAGAACTAGCAGTGAAAAGGCAAAAACATCCTCATAATCCGACGAGACATAGCCCGTTGCAAAAGCCTCTGTCAACCCAAGAACCATACTCCCAAGTACTGCTCCCGGAATAGAACCAATTCCACCTAAAACTGCAGCAGTAAATGCCTTAATTCCTGCAAGGAAACCAATATAAAAGTTGATCTGCCCTATATGAGAAGCAATTAGCATACCACCAATAGCGGCTAGGGCTGAGCCGATAATAAAGGTTGCAGATATCACCCTGTCCACATTGATTCCAACCAGTACAGCCATTGTTCGATCCTGAGCTGTAGCTCGCATGGCCTTACCTATCTTAGTAAATTTAATAAGAAGCGTAAGAGCAAGCATTACCACGGCGGTGGTTACCAAAATCACCAGGTCCGAAGAACCAACAATATGAGCGACAGGTTCCATAAAAGCAAACTCGGGAATCAGGGCTGGAAAGGGAAGGTAATCGGAAGTTTGGGCAAGGAGTACGTAGTTCTGCAAGAAAATAGACATGCCTATGGCGCTGATAAGAGGCGACAGTCTCGGAGCTTGGCGCAGAGGGCGATATGCTACTTTTTCTACAGTGTAGCCGTAGGCACTGGACCAGACGGCCGCAGCAACCGCGGCAATAACCACAATGGCCAACAGGGGAAATCCATAGATTGACAGTACGGTAGCAACAATAAACGAGGTAAAGGCCCCGATCATGTAAATCTCACCATGAGCAAAATTGATCAGCCCGATTATACCGTAAACCATGGTATACCCAAGGGCAATAAGACCATAGATAGAGCCCTTCGTTAAACCACTGAACAACAGTTCGATAAAATAGTCCATAGCACTAAAAAACTGGAGCAGCCAAACGCCAGGGCGCCGACTGCTCCAGATACCATAAGTTAAGCTTAAGGGAGTTATTGAACGACTACATATTTACCGTCTTTAACAACATACATGGAATAGCGGGCACCAACGGCATCACCTTTTTCATCAAAGTGAATTGTACCAATTGGGGTGTCGACTTTTTCAGTATGAAGAGCCTTTGTTACGGCATCAAGATCTGTAGAACCTGCTTTTTCAATTGCATTGAGAAGAGCAATCGCGGCTGAATAAGCGCCATCAAAGAAGGCGCCTGGATCACTGTTATAAGCCTTTTTGTGTGCTTCTTTTGCAGCAGAAGCAATTGCATTAGAAGAGTTGTCCTGAGGACCTGCAGCGTAAACACCTTCTGCAGCAGCACCAGCTACTTTGATAAAGGTGTCATCTTTAACGCCATCATCTGAAACAAATTTCGCTGTAAGACGTTTTTTCTTCATAATGGTAACAATCTTTGAGGCCTCTGGATGATAACCACCAAAAATAACTACGTCAGCACCGGAACGTTTGATCTTCTGAACAATTGCACCATAATCCAAACCACTAGGTGTGATTCCCTCAAAAAGGACAACCTTAGCCTTACCGCTCTCTTCAACCCTTTTCTTAGCACCTTCTGCAAGAGGTTTACCATAGTCACCCTTGTCGTGAATAACTGCAATCTTAGTAGCACCAAGAACATCCATAGCAAAATCAGCCATGGCAGGAGCCTGAGCGGCATTAGGGGCGATAGTTCTGAAAAAGTTAGGATAATCACTCAGCTCATCGGACGTAGCTGAAGGAGACATAACAAGGACACCAGCAGATTTATAAATGGGCATAGCAGCTTTGGTTGCACCAGAACAGATATGACCAATCACGACATCAACCTTATCTGTTACCAGCTTGGTAGCAGTGTTGGTAGCCACTTCAGGCTTACAGACATCGTCTTCAATCAGCAATTCAATTTGTTTACCATTAATACCGCCTTTTGCATTGTACTGAGCAACAACCAGCTCAGCTGCTTTAATGGTCGGCAGACCATAAGATGCAAGATCACCACTATGAGCACCGGCAACACCAAGCTTAATAGTATCACCAGCCATACCAGTTACAGGCATTGCAAGGGCAAAACCCAAGGCAACGGTTGCAACAAACAATTTTCTCTTTAATCCAAAACGCATTGTCTTCTCCAAAATTAGAAATTTTATCTTTACCCATCAAGGCCACTAACAAAAAAGAGCAGTAGAACACAAAATAGGGCTGAAACTCTCTATAAATGTTAGTATCATTATCAAGTCAATTAGTCAAAAAAAAGAAAACGAGAATAATAGCAATCACTAAAAAGTCACGTCTTTTTTTGCTTTTTTCTTATAAGAATTCATACCACATAATTCATCTCCTAATTCTATGTCACAAAATCTTTCAAGTCTTTATTTTTTTGGTCGCCCTTTCAGCCCACTCTATAGTTGGGTTATGAAACTACGAGAATCGTTCTACCTAAGGGATATAAAAAAACGCTATCAACTCGATGTTCCCGTTATTTCAGTTGGCAATCTCACCATGGGCGGGACCGGTAAAACACCTGTTGTTGCAATGCTTGCCGCTTCCCTTCTGCAGAGAGGTTTTAAACCCGCTATTATTTCAAGAGGATATGGTGGTGCTGCCGATAAAAAAGTAAATGTAGTATCCGATGGGAACACACTGTTAATGGATGTAACAGCTGCCGGTGATGAACCTTGTTTTTTAGCAGCAACTCTTCCGGGCGTACCGATACTCACAGGCATTGTACGAATTCTTCCATGCCGACATGCCATCGAAAAAATGGGCTGTGATGTTTTGATTCTTGATGATGGCTTCCAGCATATGTCTGTAAAACGGGATCTTGATTTAGTACTCTTCAGTGCAGCCAAACTTGCTGGCAACAGTCGCGTTTTTCCAGGTGGTGACCTGCGAGAACCAGTTTCTGCCCTTAAACGATGCAATGCCTTCGTAATTACAGGAATAACTGATTCATTACAGGAGCGCACTGAAAAATTCACACAACTTTTATACGACAAATTCCCCGACAAACCCGTTTTTTTTACATCCTATCAAGCCATCGGAACGTCAACTCTCAGCAATCAATCAGTTCAAAATCTTGAAGAACTCCCTTCGCCGCTCTTTGGTTTTTGTGGAATTGCCCACCCTGAACTTTTTCAGCAAAGTCTTCAAAAACACAACATTCCCATAACTGACTTTATGCCTTTAAAAGATCACCAACGTTTTACACCAGCTCTTATAGAGAAAATTTCACAGCATGCCAAACAATGTAATGCAAAAGGTCTGATCACCACGGAAAAAGACCTAGTAAAACTCCCCCCCGACAGCTTCGACCTCCCCTGCTTCAGCCTTAAAATGGAAGTAAAAGCAGAAAAGGATTTTAAAACATACATTGAAGAGATGATTCCTGACGATCATGGAAGATCTGTCTAAATTCTCACTATTTCCAACTTTCAAAACTGAGCCATCCTTCACTGAAAAGATGTCATTTTTCACTCAGTTGTGTCATTGCGGACACAGATTTGGTTCCTTTGGGCCAAAGCGCCCCAGCCATTTATCTAATTAATAACACGTGATATTTATCACAGTTCAGCCTTAGCAAGCCACAAAGGGGCTTTGGAACACTTTTTGCATGTTAGATTTTAAGAATTAAACGTAACACTCTATTTTATTCATATATAAGGATTTACAATGACCTCAATTTCACTCACCCCACACCAGCACACATTAAAAAAAGCAGTTAGCTGTTACGGAGTTGGGTTGCACTCAGGTATTCCGGTTAACCTCACCATCAGGCCAGCCTCTGAAAATTCAGGAATTCGTTTTTTCCGCACCGATCTTGACGACAAAAAAGGCATTCCAGCGCATATGGACAAAGTAGTGGACACAAGACTGGCCACTACAATTGCCGAAAATGAAATGTACATTTCAACAACCGAGCATATTATGGCAGCCCTTCAGGGGTTTGGCGTTGATAATGCAAATATTGAACTTGATGGAGCTGAAGTACCGATCATGGATGGTAGTGCCGGTCCCTTTATGCTGCTTCTCAAAAAAGCAGGTTTGAAGAAACAAAAGGCCACGCGTAAAGTTCTTCGTATCACCAAAGAGATCGTATTCACTTCTGGTGGCACGAAAATCAAAGTCCTTCCCTACAAGGGGTTCAAGGTCAGTGGAGAAATTCACTTCGAAGATTCTCTTATTAATACCCAATCATATACCCTTGATCTCACAGCTGAAAAATTTGCCAAGGAAATTTCTCAGGCCAGAACATTTGGCTACGTTGAACAGGTTGAAGAACTTTGGGCTAACGGTCTTGCCCAAGGCGGCAATCTGGATAACGTTATCGCCATTCACTGGGACAGAAACACCATCCTTAACGAAGGCGGTTTACGCTTTGCTGATGAATTTATCCGCCACAAAGTGCTCGACCTAATCGGAGACCTAGCTCTGCTTGGCTGCCCCATACTTGGCCATGTCATTGCCAGCCGCTGTGGACATACCCAGCATCTTGCTTTTATGAAAGCTCTTGTACAGGCAACTGACTGTTGGGAAATCGTGGAACTTGAAAAAGATGGAGACCATTCTGTATTTCATCAAGTTGCATCAACCACAAAGGCCATGAGCAAACAGATTATACCGCTTCTTGTCCCTCAGCAACTTAACACCACCACCAGAGTCGTGAACGCATCTTGCTAAAAAAAAGTGTGTCCCTCTGTAATTAACTCAAGGCAAGGTCTCGAAACATCGGTATATTTCACTCGCCTATAATTTTTACCAACACCCGTTTTTTGCGTCGTCCATCAAACTCTCCGTAAAATATCTGTTCCCATGTCCCAAAATCCAACTGCCCTCCAGTAATTGCCACAACCACTTCGCGTCCCATAATTTGCCTCTTCATATGAGCGTCGGCATTATCTTCATATCCATTATGCCTGTATTGATTCGTTGGGGCATGAGGTGCTAGTTTTTCAAGCCAGACTTCGTAATCATGATGCAACCCTGACTCATCATCATTGATAAATACTGATGCAGTTATATGCATTGCATTGCAGAGTACCAGCCCTTCAGATATTCCACTTTCTCGCAGGCACTCCTCAACCTGTGGCGTGATATTGATAAACCCTCTTCGTTCAGGTACCTCAAACCACAATTCTTTTCTATAACTTTTCATTTTACTCTCCAAAAGAGTTTCTTCTCATAAGTTGATCCACAGATATACTTTACTATAACAGGGAAATAAGAACAGGGAGGATACGGCGAACCAAAAGGTATACAACTATTTACGGACAAAAAGAGGGTATTCCAGAATCCTGTTTAACCAGGATGTATTAAAGTTTTGGCGGGGTTTTACAGGTAAAAGAATCTGATAGGTTGTACCAATTCATGAAGTCTTATGGTTCTGCCTTCTGACCAGCAAATCAGGCAGCAATCTGTACCGATACAGAATCGATCTTTTCTTCAATATCAGCATCGCTAGCAGGGGTCAATAGAATATCATCCACTCCATACTTGACAGCCTTGATAACCTTTGTTCTGGTCCATGCAGGCCCGACAGCAATAAGTGGTAGGGCGCTTGCAGCACTTATTTTGATTGCCACTCCCAAGCCTTTTTCATCAACATCTGACATTACTAGAAAAACAGCCTTTATATCTCCAGGCAAGTAGTCACTTGCACTCTCTTTGTAATCAAGAATCTTATATGCGATCCCTCTCTCATTCAGCACCGCAGATATCTTAGAGCATTCCCCACCATCGTTGCTAACAATAAGAAATTCGGGATTTTGAGCACCACCAGTCTCTTTAGTACCAACACCATCAGACCCGCCATCGGTCGCTGCTTTGCCGGTGACGCTTCCACCTTTAGCTTCTGTAGCCGAGGCAGTCGGAGCATCATCGGCAGCCTCTGCCTGACCAAGCTGTTCAAGTTTAAATAGTTCTGCAGGAACCAGCATCTGCATGGTACCTAAGGATTTATCACCAACACTTATTTTACTGGTTGCCATATAATAGAGAACATCTGGCATGGGTTCGTCGGATTCCGCATCAACTTTCATGGGAACAACCTGTTCCAGCCCAGTTTTTACAAAGCGGATTTTATCGGGATATTGTTCCTCGAATACTTTTGTATATACACCCGAAATAATATTGGTTATTTCTCCATAGGCATCTTCTGCATCATCATTGAAATCTTCCTCAGCCATGTTTATATCAAGTTCGGCTGGAGGTAACATGATTAATGTACCACCAATAAAAATTGCATCCTTTAGGCCCACATAGAGAAAGCTCTTCCCCTCAAGGTCGCCAACTACATCCATATGGGCCAACACCTGTTTCCCAGAAGCTTCATCAAAAAAGAAATCTTCCTTGTTTACAACACGTGTGGAATGGTCAGAAAATTTCACTTCAGCACCAAGAAGTGCACCGACTTCATCTCCCATACGAACATTGCACTCATTCAAACAGGCATCAACACGCTTTTTCTGTTTCTTTACATCAAAAAGTTTCGCAGCAGGGTCTGTTTTCGCAGCAGCATCTCCATTGGCCCCCTGAGCCCCTTCAGATGCAACTTCATCTGTTGTTGCTTCAGTGGTGCCCGCATTATCTTCTCCACCTTCAGCTTTTACTTCTTGAGTACTCTGAGATGCCATGTCTTTCGACTCATCTGCCACCGAAGGAAGATCATCAAGCCCTAAAGGTTCAGCGGGAATCAAAAGAATAAGCTTTCCCATTTCTGTAGCATTGAGTGTCATTGTAGCACTGACTTGATAATAGTTCTGATTAGGAATTGGTTGATCTGATTCCACATCAACTTTTATCGGTGTAATGACTTCCTGTTTTTTACGAATGAAACGGAAGTTCTTCGGATACATCTCTTCAAATGTTTTGGTATAGGCACCTGCGATGATATTTGCAATTTCACCGTACGAATCATCAATTTCTTCACTATAATCCTCAGAAGAAGCCGCTTCATCAAGCTCACTTTCAGGTAGCATAATAAGCGTACCACCGAGGCGAACAGCATCTTTTACTGTGACCAGGATACAGCCATCCCCTTCAATTTCACCGCTAAGCTGCATTTCAGAGAAAACAAGTTTTCCAGATGGTTCATCAAAAAAATCTTCCTTTGATATAAGCCTGGTAGTCAAATCGGACATAACGAGTTTAGCGCCCATAAGGCCGCCAACCTCTTCGCCGACTCGCTCCTGAACAAGTTCAAGAATTTTGTCAATTTTCTTTTTGGCTTTATCTGAAGACATGATTTTTTTTGAAATTATGAATTTTTTATGCAAACAGGCATCTTGCCTGAATAGTTTTATCCGGTTCTTTAAACAGTATCGACGAAATCATATGATTTCTTTACATTTTTAGGAGGAAGATACAAATATTAGAAAAAAACAGAAAATAGCTGGGACGCCACGCTAACAATTTGAGTAGACATACTTCAATTCAATCATAAAAAGTCCATCATTCATTTTAAAATGAACAACAACCCGGTGGGCTCCAGACATTCCACTGGTACGAAAAGATTCCCCAACGATGGTTGTAGGAATTGCAAGCTCAATATCCTTTCCATCATCAGCAAAGGATATTTTGATATTACCAGCGACCATATTAGCAATTTCACCAATGGCATCTTTAACATCTTCATCGAGTTCCAGCACTTCCATACCAAGAAAAGTTCCGGTTATATCCCTGGCAACGGAACTCGGACAATGTACGGCCAGCATGCCTCGTATATCCTTACCAAGACCAATCATACTGGTGATATTCGCTGGTATGTCCCCCCCTCTTCCATTAATAGTTTCAACTGCTTCCAGTTCAACCATTAACATAGTTGAAAAAATTTCCTTTGTTCCATCAACAATAGCTTGCCCGACATCCATTACAGGTAATTCCTTCTCTATTAAAAAAAACTTCCCCCAAAAAAAGGACAGCCAAGCTGCCAGAGTCTGTCCTTTTTGGGAAAGCCAAATAAGTGCATTATACTATATAATTACTTTTCAAGATCCATTTCTACCAGAAACGCCCCCTTTCCGGTATCAAATTCAATAATTACTTTATCGACTTCTTTGTCAGAGCTAAAACTATATTCAGCTCCGGAAATCGTGGAAGGAAGCGATAAATCTATATCCCTTCCTTTTTCCGAAAGAATGGTTTTCACATTTCCACCGATCATATTGGCAACTTCACCAATAGCGTCATGAACATCATCATTCATTTCAGTGACCTCCATCATCAGAAAGCTGCCTGTTATAGCCATAGCAACTTCATAGGGAATATGTATAGCCAGTACCCCTTTATGGGTACCGGCAAGCCCTATCATTCCGGTAATAGTGTCATGAAGAGCACCATGCTTAGTCGTAATCTCTTTAACAACAATATCCATCATAACCATGGAAGAAAAAATTTCCTTGGTCGATTCAATCAGCTTGTCCTGAATCTCCACGCTAACCTCCTTGTTGAGCGATATCTATAGAAGTGGTCCGAGAACCTCATTTACCTTGTCGGGAGTAAATGGCTTCTTGATTGCTCCTACCGCACCAAGAGATTTAGCTTCTCCAATAATATCGTCACCTGTCTCAGTGGATATCATCAAAACAGGAATATCTTTTATTGCGTCACGGGTGGATTTTTCGCGAAGAAAACTGATCCCATCCATATTGGGCATGTTAATATCACTGAGCACAATATCAACACTCTCTTTTTCCAAAACTTCCAAAGCCTCAAGCCCATCGGCTGCTTCAAAAATATTATCAAAATCAATCCCTGCTTGACGTAGGGATCTACCTATAATTATTCTCATTGTTTTAGAATCATCAACTAACAATACATTCTTACCCATTCTCTTCCTCCTGCTATATAACCAGATTTAATGATTTGACCGTTCATTATCGATACAGTCAATATTTTTTCGACTCAAGATACAACTAAAAAAAGGATATCAGGTTTTTAGAACAAAAATCAAATTTCTTTTAAAAAAAAAGCTTTCCAATAAAATCTAATGTCTGGTGTGTTTTTTGCATAGTTATTAACAACTAAAACTCAAACATAACTCGAAATGAAAATCTATCTCACATTTTTCTTTATTCTAAGCCTGTTGTGGCCACAAATAGCCCTAGCTGAAAGTGTATTAACTAGAATAAACAAAATATCCAGCAAAGACACTGTGGAACTGTACTGCTCATTTACAACTCTTCCGAATTACAGGTCTAATATCAGAGAAAAAAGGGTCGATTTTATTCTTGAGGACACAGTAATAAAACAAGGCTTGATCCTTTTTGCAGCTGACGACAAAATAGTCAAAATTTTGTCACAAAACAAAAACAACAAAACAATCCTTTCTTTTTTCTTCAGATATCCTCCTCAAAAATTTGAAATTACACCAAATTCAAGTGAAAATAAATTAACTGTCAACATCCTACTAGGCAACCCTTACTCCACTGCCCTCCCAAACTTTTCCTCAAAACTCGAAGGACTTACAATACTCGAGCGGACAAGTAAAGATTTTTCAAATCCGGTTATTGCCTCACCTTATGCAGCGGATTGGAGGAGTTTCTTTAAGCTCTATGAGTCAAAAATCCAACTTTCCATGCCGGTACAATTTACCATGCTTCCCTTTCCGGCAATGGCCTATCTCCTGCCTGACAGAACAGGTAATAATGATCTCCTTAGTGAAGAGATTCACAAACTTGCCAAAGAAGAACTCTGGGATGATATCCTGCCACTACTTCGCGAGCAGATAACGACTGAAGAAGATCCTGAAATAAAGAAAAAGCTAGCTCTCACTTATGGTGACGTTCTTTCAAGAGACAGTAATTTTGTCGATGCATACAAACAATTTTACCTTCTTGCCCACGAATATGCCGATGAAGAGATCGGAATATTTGCAAAATATCTTCTCGTATTGTTACGCGCCAGGTTTGAAGACCCGTTTATTGCAGATTTCGAATTGAGATCCCTGCAACCATCAATGACGCCATCCAACCCTTTAACTCCCTATTTTTTAATTACCCAGATCGAAACTGCCCTTGCGACAGAACAGTTTACCAGAATGGGTGATCTTTTAGCACTAGACAATATTGGATTCCCTGAAAACACTACCATCATAAAAAAACTCAGACAGGCTGATTACTGGTATGGTACTGGAGACCTGGTAAAGGCGTATATTGGATACCAACTCCTTGATAGACAAGAGCTTTTATTAGAAAAGACCTTCTCACTCAATGGATATTGCGACACTCTTTACCAGCAAAAACAATTCCCAGAATCCTCCCAATGCTATTTAAAATTAGGCGGTCATATCAAAGATAAAGAAAAACTTGGGCTCACCAATTTCAAACAATACATGGCTGAATTACACTACAAAACGCCCGTATCAATGATTGATTATTTTGCTCGTATAGAAAACACATATCATGGTTCAGAAGCTGGATTTCGTGGCGCTATCAAGAAGACAGACCTTCTATACCTAACTCTCAAGGACTGGAGTACCAATGCATTGCTTTTTTATAAAACCTTTGCAGCCAATGCTACGACACGTGAAGGAAGAGAAGAAGCCAGCTTTAAAGAAGCGCTCGTCCATAGATTAGATAACGAGAATATAAAAAGCATCAACCTCATCATGTCTTTTCTTAGAGATTTTAGAAATGGCAAGTTACATCAGGAGGGGCAAGCCCTGCTGATAGAATTATTTCCCCTGGTAATCCGAGAATATGTTGAAAAAAACATGTATATGGAGGCTTTGATTCTTGCTAAACAGAATCGTAAACTCTTTTTAAAAAACTGGGTTGATATATCCCTGCTTTCAGAGCTTGCTGCCTCTTATAATTCCATTGGTATTTATGATGAAGCTGCAAAATTCTACCTCTACCTTATCACTCTTTCATCCGAGGATAAAAAAGAGAAATACTACCTGCCTTTAATAAAAGCTTCCTATGACTACGGTGCCTATAACATAGTCGAAGATTTTGCTGACCAGTATAGTTACCGTTATCCCAGTGGAAAGGCCCAAAAGGATATATTGAAACTTCGAATCAAAAGTATGCTTGCAGAGGGACGATTTGCTGAAGCTATTGCAATACTTCCATCTGAAATTCCTGCGACAGAAGAATTTTCTCTTCTCGCAGCAGCCCTTTATTTTCATGAAAACAATTACAACAAGGTAGTTGAAATACTTGACCGAGATTTTCCAATTACTGAAAACAAACGAGCAAGAAGTTTGTTTATGCTGGCAGAAAGTAAATATCACTTAAATGATTTCAGTGGTGCAGAAACTGTTTTTGCCAAAATACCTGTGGAATCACACCATCATGACCAGGCCCTTTATCGACTGGGTGAATTACTTAAAATGGAAGGCAAAAAGGATGAGGCCCTTAAACTCTATAAAGAACTGGCCGAAACAGGAAAGAATGAGCTCTGGATTAAAATGGCAAAAAAAGAGCTCGAACTCAGCGATGTTCTTTAACCAAAACAGTTAATCAAGACTGTTTGCAATTGAGGTAATTATGAATCCGCTCGACCCCTTTGATTCGAATATTAAATTGCTGCACAAGGTTCTTGACCTGCGTTCTACCAATCAAAGAGTTATAGCCACCAATATTGCGAATGCAGAAACTCCCGGGTACGCACGTAAAGTTTTTACATTTGAGGACCAGTTGCAAAATGCCATAACTGCAAAGCCAGGAGCTCTTGCAACCACACATGGCAAACATATTGCAACATCTCCGACAAGTGTGGGTTCTGTGACAGGAAGAGTACATGAAATTAAAGATAAGACAGGCATAGGCGATGAAAACGCAGTCAGTATGGACACAGAAATGATAGAACTTTCTAAAAATGAACTTTTGTATGAAACAGCGGCACAATTATTAAAAAAGAAATTTACCTTACTGAAGTACATGATACAGGAAGGAAAATAACTACCATAGAGGATCTATATGGACATTTTCACAACAATTGATATCAGTGCATCCGCCTTAAAAGCGCAACGCACACGTATAAATACAATAAGTTCCAATCTTGCCAATGTGGAGACTACTTCGACTCCGGAAGGTGGTCCATATAAGAAGAAATCCGTCTATTTTCAAACAAAACCAATTCCTTTCAAAGAAGCACTCGATGCATCCATACAGGGTGTTAAAGTTACAAAGATTGTTGAAGATACTAAAGAACCAAGAAAAATATATGACCCGGCTCATCCGGATGCCGCCGAAGACGGTTATGTTGCCATGCCCAATATCAGTGTTTTAAAAGAAATGGTGGATATGATGTCAGCAACCCGTTCCTATGAATCAAATACCACCGTTATCAAGTCAGCCAAAAGAATGGCTCTGAAAGCACTGGAAATCGGGAGATAATAAGATATGAATACACTTATCAATTCTATCGGAGCAAGCCCATTACCTTTACAGCCTGCTGACTCTAATCCCGTGGCCGTTGCGAAATCCGATTTCTCAAAAGTTATTAAAGCTACCATAGATCAAGCTTCATCTGCTGAAAATGCGGCCGACAATGCTATCACACAATTGAATAGTGGTGATGCAAAAAACCTTCATGAAACAATGATCAGTGTAGAGAAGGCTGATATCTCGCTTAAAATGCTAGTACAATTCCGAAACAAGGCTTTACAGGCCTATGAGGAAGTTATGCGGATGCAGATTTAATTAGTATTAATTGAACATATTACAATTCAGATTAACCCTTCCATGTAAAAAGGGAATTTTTCATGGCCGACGAAGACAACATTCAAGAAAAAACAGTAGAAGAAGAAATCCAGATTCCTGAGAGAAAAACACTCTTTACTCTTATTAAAGAATGGCCTCTCTCAAGGAAGATTGCTCTTGTTGCAGTCTCCTGTATTTCTATTGCCCTATTTGCCGTGATAATTATCCAGGCAAGAACAGCAGATTATCAATTACTCTATGCAAATCTTGCAGAAAAAGATGCTGCGTCCGTAGTTGCCTGGCTGAAGGGCGAGCGTATCGATTATCAGCTGAAGAATAATGGAAAAAACATCTGGATTTCTGCTAACAACCTCTACGAAACACGCCTTAACCTAGCCTCCAATGGTTTGCCTTCAGGAAGTGGTGTGGGTTTTGAAGTTTTTGATAAACAATCTTTTGCACTCACGGATTTTGTTCAAAAAGTCAACTACACAAGGGCATTACAAGGAGAGCTCGCCAGGACAATCACCTCTCTTAAACCAGTCGAGGCAACAAGAGTTCATCTGGCCCTTCCAGAAAAAAGACTCTTTAAAAACCAACAGAAGGATGCAACGGCCTCCATTATTATTACCCTTGCTAAGGGGAGTTCTCTTGATAAAAATCAAGTACAGGGAATAATACATCTCGTATCGGGTTCCGTTGAAGGTCTCAGTCCTGAAGAAGTTACTGTTATAGACAGTTTTGGAAAGGTTCTTGAGGGAAGTGTTAAACCCGATGAAGACCAGCGTTTTTCCGTTGATATGCTCGTTTTCCAGCAGGAACTCGAGCGACGCTTGGAATCAAGAGCACAGGATCTTCTTGATAAGACCATGGGCCTTAGCCAAGCCATGGTTCGCGTAACAGCTGACCTTGATTTTGCTAAAGTTGAAAAGACAGAAGAACTTTTCGACGGTGAAGAACCCGTTATCCGCAGTGAACAGACCAGTAATGAAAACAACGGAAGTAGTGGCGCAGGTGGTATTCCAGGTGTTGAGTCAAACCTTCAGGGAAATTCCATGGGCCAAGCAGGTGGTGCTCCACCTTCCAGCAAATCAACCCGGGTTACCAACTATGAAATAAGCAAAACCATCAGCAAAACTGTTAATCCCACCGGTACCATTAAAAATATATCCGTTTCTGTTTTGCTAGCTGATAAAATCATTCCAGCAAAAGATGAGGAGAGCCAACCGACATCGGAAACACGAACTGAGAAAGAACTTCTCGCCATACAAACTATGGTTGCAAGTGCCCTAGGCCTGAATACCGAGCGAGGAGATATTATCAATGTTGCATCGATGCCTTTTATGACAGCATCGGATGATCAGATGCTGGCAGAAGGAATGCCAAAAAACCTTCTTTATGAGTACCTTCCCCTTGTAAAAATTGGGCTGCTGTCACTTGGGGCACTACTCTTTTATTTTCTACTGGTTCGTCCGATTATAAAAACCATGAAAACAGAAGTAACAGATCACAACAAGACCGTTACTGATCTTGAACAGGCAGTTCTTGATATGAAAGAGGCTAAAGAGGATGCAAGAAGAGGTACAGAAGATGATACAGATGAAGACATTATTCCTGACTCTGTTATCACCCTGCGTAACGAGGTTATGAATAACCATGTACCCACTGCATATATAATTAAAAACTGGATTAACGAAGGATAAATCATGAGTTTAGAAACTCTTACAGGACTTAACAAAGCCGCAGTTTTAATGATGTGTCTTGGCGAAGAAGCCTCTGCCAAAATCTTTGAAGAACTGAGTGATGAAGAAATTGGCCTCGTCACCAGAACCATTGCCACAATTGATCATATTCCAGAAGATATAAAAGATGATGTTTTTACCAGTTTTGCGGAATCTCAAAGGCAATTTGCAGGCCTTTTTATTAAAGGAAATGAATTTGCTAAAAAAGCCATCTCAGCACTCGATGCTGATGAGCGAACAGAAGATCTGCTCGATCAGTTTATTTCAGGCACAGAAACCAGGCCACTGGAAACGATTGCCCTTATGGAACCAACTATGGTTGCCGGTCTTTTAGAAAAGGAACATCCACAGACAGTTTCTCTTGTTCTTTCAACCCAGCATGTTGTCCATGCGAGCGAGATTCTCAGTCATCTTCCAGAAGAGATCAGGGCCGATGTGGTGTATCGTATAGCGAAGATCGAAAAGGTCTCATCCGAAGTTATCACTAAAATTGAAGAGGCACTGCATAGGGAAATAGGTCAAGTGGGTACCAAAAAACAGAGTCAGGTGGGTGGTGTTGACAAGGTGGTTGATATTCTGAATAATCTTAAGAACAGTATGGATGCCGACATTCTGGATGATATAGAAGAGAACGATCCTGATATGGTAGAAGAAATCAGAAAACGTATGTTCACCTTCGAAAATCTTACTGCACTCGACGGACGTTCGCTGCAGATGATTCTCCGTGAAGTAAATAACGATTCCCTTACCATGGCTCTCAAAACCGCATCCGATGAAATGCAGGAGAAAGTATTTGCGAATATGTCTGCCCGTGCAGCCGATATGATTCGTGATGACCTTGAGGCAATGGGGCCTGTACGTCTCTCAGAAGTTGAAGCAATGCAGCAATCCATTGTAAAAATTGCGATGAAACTTGAAGAGGAAGGTAAACTTGTACTCGGATCAGGAGGCGGTGATGAACTTGTCTAGGTTTTACAAAACCAACGATAAGTTTAAGACCAGGCCAGTGCTGGATAGTTCTTCCAGCGCTGCAAAGGAACCAGTCTGGGAGTCTATTGTAAAAAAGGAAGAAATTCCAGATGATTCAATCAACTCTGATTTTTCAGAAACAGAACCAACGCCCACTCTGCCGTCTGAAGAACTTAGCAATGATGTAATTGCAGAAGACGATATAGCCGATACTCAACTTGAGCCCCCCGTTGAAATACCAGACCCCGAACCTTCAATTGACATTGAACTTATTCGGGAAAATGCCTTTATAGCAGGTATTGAAGCAGGTAGAAAACAGGCCGAAGAAGACTTTGAAAACAGTGCTCAGACACTTCACTGTATATGTACTGAGCTTGATCGATTACGTGAAACTATCCTTCAAAACAGCTCTGGAGAGATGAAAGAACTGGTACTTGCTATCAGTGAAAAGATTATCAGACATTCGGTTACAGATCAGGAAAAGACTATTATCGCAACCATCAAAGATGCTATTCATCTGGCCGTTACATCGGATGCCTTCCAGATCCAAATCAATCCGGATGATCTTGCCGCCGTGGAAATACATAAACAGGAAATTATTAACTCGATCAGCGGCCTTGACAATATAACTCTCAAACCCGACGCGACCATCGAACGAGGTGGCTGCAAGCTCGAATCTGAATGTTGTACGGTAGATGCCAGTATGGCCAGTCAAATTAAAGTCATTCACGATTCAGTTATGGCTGAGACCACCCTTTCAGACGCCGCAGTAACAGAAAATAACCATTCAGACCACATACAACAGGACAATCAGGATACTGTATGACACTTTTTTCAGGATCCATTGACGATATTCATCCCATTCGCATATGGGGAAAAGTTACCCGTATTGTTGGCCTGATAATTGAAGGGCACTGTCCCTATGCATCCATTGGATCCCTGTGTGAACTCACGCCACTTGATAACTCCACTCCGATTCTAGCTGAAATTGTAGGTTTTAAAGATTCAAGAGCCCTACTTATGCCGCTAGGTGAACTGCGTGGACTCGGCCCTGGCAGTAAAATACGTGTGATAAAGGCGAGTGCCACCATCAAGGTTGGACAAAATCTTCTTGGCCGAGTAATCGATGCCATGGAAGAACCAATTGATGGAATGCCAGCGCCCCTGCTTGAAGAAGAAAAACAGATCTATTCCCTGCCTCCAGGCCCCATGGAAAGAAAAAACATCAGTGAGCCACTGGACCTTGGCATTCGGGCAATAAACGCCCTGATCACCTGTGGAATGGGACAACGCATGGGGATTATGGCAGGCTCAGGAGTTGGTAAAAGTGTATTGCTGGGCATGATGGCGAGATATGCACGTGCTGATATAAATGTTATCGCACTCATCGGTGAACGAGGTAGAGAAGTCCGAGAATTTATAGAACGAGACCTTGGGAAAGAGGGTCTTGCCCGTTCTGTTATTATTGTTGTTACCTCAGACCAGTCACCACTGCTTCGTATGCGCGGAGCCTTTGTAGCAACATCCATTGCGGAATATTTTTGCAACAAGGGGAAAAATGTTCTTCTGATGATGGATTCTGTAACCCGTTTTGCCATGGCTATGCGTGAAATTGGTCTTGCAATTGGTGAACCCCCAACCACTAAAGGATATACCCCTTCTGTCTTTGCAACCCTTCCAAAACTTCTTGAACGTGCCGGACGTTTCACCGGTAAAGGATCCATTACTGGTCTCTATACAGTTCTTGTTGATGGTGATGACATGACAGAACCTGTCGCAGATTCAGTACGCTCAATCCTTGATGGACATATAGTACTCTCTCGTTCCCTTGCGGCAAAAAATCATTACCCTGCAATTGATGTCATGAATTCAGCAAGCAGAATTATGCGTGAAATAACCCATTCCCGCCATATTGAGCTCTCTGGACGAGCCCGTAATGTACTTGCTACTTACAACGAAGCTGAAGATCTTATTAATATTGGTGCCTATGCAAAGGGATCAAACCCTAAAATCGATTTTGCAATACAGAAGATAGATGCGATAAATTCCTTTCTCTGCCAAGGATACGACGAGACAACTCCATTAAAAGAGACGATTGAATCGCTTGGGATGCTTCTCAGTGAGAGAAAAGACGATGGAGACGAACGCAAGGATAGAAGAGAAAGCGATAAACAGAACAATTAATCATCACTCCCTATAAACAAAGCCCATGCCTCCTAAACCATTCAGTCTTGATTCTGTTTTGAAATTCAGAAAAAGACAGAAAAATATGGCACAGGAAAAATTCACCCAGGCACAAACAGCAGTAGACAACGCTCTGCTTGATCTTGAAACAGCAAAACGTGCCCAGGGCCTATTGATCAACACCTTGGAAGAAAAGCAGCAATACGGAATGCTCGCCCAGGAACTCGCCCGGTTCGAAGAAAGAATTCACTATAACCAAACCCAGCTAGTACTTCTAAAAAAAACTTTTGATAAAAAAAGAGCAGTGGCTGAAATAAAAAGAAAGCTTCTACTTGAAAAGGCAAAAGACCATAAAGTACTAGATACACTAAAAATACGACAAAACAGATCATGGAAAAGCTACCTTGAAAAAAAAGAGGCTGCCATGCTTGATGAAATTGCAATTCTTCATCATGATCGTAAAATTTCATAAATAATAACGGTTCACTACCCTTATTTTTCTAGAATAAAAGGAACATTATGTATTTAAAAAACACCCCTCTCTGTTGCATCACTATTCTTTTATTTATCACTTTTTCAGTTTCCACTAGTTTTGCAGCCGAACCGGAAAAGGTTCAGCAACCGGAAACTGAAAAAGGTGAGACTAAAATTCCTGATGTAGAAAATAAAACAGAATTTCAGTCTGTTGAAGAGAGACGTTTATATGCAGTACTCCTGAATGAAAGAGACAACCTTGAAGAAGAGAAAAAAGTTCTAGCACTGAAAGAGAAGGAACTAAAGACTCTTCAGAGTGAGGCCGATAAGAAACTTGAGCTACTTGATGAAACGCTTGCCGAATTAAAGAAAGTACAGCTTAAAATTGAAGAATTACTTACAAAAAAAGATGCTGAGGAACTTCAAAAAACAAAGGATTTAAGTCTCATATACGCAAAAATGACACCTGATCGCGCAGCTTTAGCTATGGCAACATTAGAGGAACAGCTCGCAGCAGACCTTTTAGCAAATATGAAAGTTAAGTCAGCAGCAAAAATTCTTGACCGGATGGACAAGGACAAGGCCTCACAACTCAGCACAACATTTACAACTATTAAGGTGGAGTAATACAGAATGGAAGCATTTCTTCTTAATCCTGGAACCCCGGCAAAGAATCCTGCCTCACAACAAAACGTTTCCACCATGGATAACGGTGAAGGAGGTGAATTTTCACCAGTTATGGATCAAGCCGTCACTTCCCTTGAAAACACAAACAACCCAAATAATGAATCAACAGAATCTGGCACATTTGAAACAACTTCAACAGATGATACAGCCATACTTGCTGACGAAACGGTCTTCGCTATAGACAATCCTCAAACAAATCCTGCTGAAATTCTTTTATCAATGCAGGGAGCATTAACAACTACTCCGCAAGCCAACCCCGACCAATCCCAAATAGCCAATCAAGCCCAAACAGTTAGCCTGGCCCAAGTAACTAATCAAACCCAAACAGTTGGTCTGGCCCAAGTAACTAATCAAAGCCAACCAGTTGGTCTGGCCCAAATAGCTGACCAAACCCAACAGCAAGCCTTAGCCAACATTGCTCCTGAAGAGTCTTCTTCAGCAATTATTCCAAATCATACGTCCCCTGCCCCAGTAGCCACAACAAATAGTGAAAGCAGTATTCCACCTGTAACAAAGGCAGAGACAGTATTATTACAACAGATTCAACAGATTCTGAACCAGGGAAAAAATGATGGTTCAATTACTATCACTGCAAATACTGTTACTGCAACAAATCCTTTAAAAAGTTCTGAAAATTTACAGAATTTATCAAGCCCTATACTTAATCAGGCTGAAACCAATGAACTTCAGGCACGCCAGGTCGGCCTTGCAGGTCTTACTCCGAAGGAAGCCACCCCTGTATCGCAAAATTCCTCAAAACTTGATGGCGCTCATCAGGATGTAACCGAACAATATTATAATGCAAAAATGGGTGAGTCAAAAACTGGCAACAATGGGAACTTCCAAAATAACAACAGTGAACAAAAAGGAACAGAACAACAAAATAAGTCTGAAATACAGCCCTCAACAAATCAAACGGCTGGTAATTCTATATCTGACACCAAACCGGGGGAATCAAGTTTTGGCCTACAACTTAGCTCAAGTTCACAAACAACAGTCACTCCTACACCCATTGAAGGAAAACTTGCACCCGGTGTCCATACTCCTGTCCCTGAGAAGGAAATGGTTAACAATCTGATTCAGCGTTTTAATGTTAATCCAAGGTTGCAAACCAGTAAACTCACCATGCAACTGCATCCCGCGGAACTTGGATCACTCAAAATAGATATCCTGGTAAAGGGTGATTCAATAAATGCAAATATTGTGGCCCAAAGCCAACAGGTCTTAGAAACACTTGAGAAACAAATGCCAAGACTTCGTACAGTTCTCCAGGAACAGGGCTTCACCATTGACTCTTTCGAAATTACCATGGAAAGTGATGGCGGCAATCAGAAAGATTTCTTTCAGGAACATTTCAGCTCTGATCAGCAACAATTTGCATCAAACGAATCCTCCTCCCAACAGAATGACTCCTTTGAGTCGCTTCTGGATCAGCAAAACGAATCGGATGAGAATGACGACGACACAACAGGTGTCAATGTTACCGTATAAACAGAAGAATCCAGCACTTCTCTTCAAACTGGACAAGGAAAACAAATGACGGATATAGCAGATATTTTCACACCACCTCCCGCACTGAATACAACACCGGAGTATACAAACGCTACCAGTGGTGCTGATATTATGGGCAAAGAAGACTTCTTAACACTTCTTGTTGCCCAGTTGCAGAATCAGGATCCAATGAACCCCGATGACCCAACAGAATTCACGTCACAACTTGCCGAATTCAGTTCACTTGAGCAATTATTTAACCTCAATGAATCCATAGATGGCCTTGCGGACGTACAACAGAAATCAGACCGTCTTTCTTCAATGGAACTAATAGGCAAAGAAGTTGTTTATCCCGGCAGCGAAATTGCTTTCTCCGGAGATCCTGTAAATATCGGGTATCAAATTGATGGTACCGCCGCATCGGTCACCATGTATATTCAAGATCAACATGGAGCCACAGTAGCGACTTTTCATCCAACTGAAATGCAGAAAGGTGAACATTTTCTTGAATGGAGCGGTCTTGACGACGATGGTAAAGAAATGCCCGAAGGCAAGTACACTCTGATCCTTGAAGCTAAATCAGCAGGTGAAGATAGCAGTATTGCAGCAACCCCTCTTGTTCAATCAGAGGTTACCGGTGTTGATTTCTCCAATGAAGGAGAGGCGATAATACACACACTAGCAGGTGCTGAGATTGGCACTGGTTCAATTATTGGTGTCTATAAATCTGACAGCACAATTACCCAGTCATCTGCAATAGAAGAAGATGAAGAAGAGACAGCAACAGATGAAATTTTAGAAGAAATTATAGACGAGATACCTTCCGATGTTGCAGGGACGACAACATCACCAAACGATAACGAATCTGCCTCCACGGATGAAGAACAGATTGAACAAGATTCCCTCCAGCACTATTTAGCTGGATAAATTTAATTCTTAATCCATACCATATATAAGCGGAGGATTCATTCATGGGAATCACCAGTGCTCTTTACAGCGGCGTAAGTGGACTTAATGCTAACTCTCAGGCTATGAGTGTTATCGGTAACAACCTTGCAAACACAAACACTCTAGGTTTCAAAGGATCCAGATCTGTATTTTCTGATATGCTTTCATCAACAATATCTGGATCTGGTGGTTCATCTCAGGTTGGTCGAGGTGTAAATATTTCAAAGGTTGATAGTATTTTCAGTCAGGGAACTTTTGAATCTACGGCATCTGACACCGATGTTGCTATTGAAGGTGAAGGCTTCTTTGTTCTTAAAGAAGAAGGTAACAATACAGCACTATACAGTAGAGCTGGAGCCTTTCGTTTTAACCAAGATGGTTATCTTGTTAACCCGGAAGGATATCGTGTCCAGGGAAAATTTCACGATGTTAATGGGGACCTTATTGCAGGCGACCCAGGAGATATTCTTGTGGAAGACGTTGGACTAAGACCAGCTCAAGCCACAGGGGAAGTCAATCTCAACTTTAATCTTGATTCATCAGCTATTGTTCTTGCACCTGCCTATACAGTTGCTGGGGCCTATGACCCTGAAAACAACCCAATTGATCCTGCATCGATCAATTATTCATCTTCATCCCTTATATATGATTCCTTAGGTGAGTCTCACCTGATGACCATGTATTTTTCTAAAACGGCTGCAAATAATTGGGATGTCTACTGGTCCGGTGAAGACGCTGCCGGTCTTCCACTTGTTGCTGACCCATTAGCAGCCCCTCTAGCCGGTGGAAATGGTGTCCCTCTCATCTTTGATGCCAATGGTAGACTTCTTGATATTAACGGCGTAAATGATGATGATCCGAATTATATTCCCGTTACAGCACCACTGGCCGGCCTTAACTTCAATAATGGCTCAGCGGCAATGGATGTTGAAATTGCCTTTGACACCACCCAGTTTAACAGTGTCTCAACGGTAATCGGACAGGATCAGGATGGTTTTGCTGCTGGTAATCTGACAAATGTTGGGGTCAATGAAGAAGGAACAGTGGTTGCTTCCTATTCCAATGGTGAACAGAATAAAATCGCCACCCTTGTACTCGCAAAATTTAATAATCCTGGTGGCCTTGAGCTTGTGGGTTCCAACATGTTTATTGGAACTGAATACTCAGGTGCACCCAGAACCGGTCTTCCAGGCCCGGAATTAGGTAAAGTTTTCACAAACTCCCTTGAGCAGTCAAATGTAGATACGGGACAACAGTTTGTTAAAATGATCACAACCCAGAGAGGATTTCAGGCAAACTCTAAAATTATCACCACCGTTGATGAACTATTAGGTGAATTGATTAATTTGAAGCGATAAGCCTTTTTTTCTTTATACAAAGCCCTTTCACTCCCTGAAAGGGCTTTTTTTGTCAATTTTTTGACATCCCTACAAAACAGATTCCAGCTTATAATTTCGCTTCCCTCCCTAAAAAAACACGATAATTCAAGAAAAAGAATCATAGAACCTGGAATTGTCTAATCAGGTCTGCATTTTGCATTGTTTTTTAATACTCCAGAATATAAGATTAAAATATGATTTTTTAGATACAATTTCTGGAAATGGAGGATGTTTCTTTGGATATCGGAACAATAATTGGTTTAGCTCTTGCGTGTGGCCTAATGCTTATGGCCATTCTTCAGGGTGGACCACTTGGCATTTTTATCAACATTCCATCGGGTTTGATTGTTTTTGGCGGAACCATAGGCGTGGCATTGGTCCATTATCCTTTGTCAGATATCCTGGGGGCCTTTTCCATTGCAAAGAAAACAGTCCTTAACAAGGATGAAGATCCCTATGGACTGATTGTTCAGTTAATGGAATTTGCAAATAAAGCCAGAAAAGAAGGTATTTTATCTCTGCAGGGAATGATGGACAGTGTGGAAGACGAATTCCTGGTAAAGGCCATGCAGATGGCTGTCGATGGTCAGGAACCTGATACCTTAAAAGCCATGCTTACCACGGAACTTGATTATCTTGCCGCACGTCACGATAAGGGGCAGGATATCTTCACCTCTCTTGCAGGTTATGGACCTGCTATGGGAATGGTTGGTACCCTGATTGGCCTTGTCCAGATGCTTATGAATATGTCTGACCCGGACTCCATTGGCCCTGCAATGGCCGTAGCATTGCTCACAACTCTTTACGGTGCTGTTCTAGCCAATGTCTTTTGTGCTCCAATGGCTGGTAAGCTAAAAAACAGATCAGCTTCTGAAACCCTAATTAAGAGCCTAGTTATAGAAGGAATGCAATCCATTTTATCCGGTGAAAACCCACGGATTATGGAACAGAAGCTTCACGCTTTTATCGCCCCTAAACTCAGAGAGTCAACTTTCAAGTAGAAGGGTAATAGACCATGGCTGATGACGATAATAAACCTGCTGAAGAGGTAAAATGTCCGAAATGTGTTTGTGTTAAAGGTGCGCCTGCCTGGATGACTACATTTGCTGATCTGGTTACCCTGCTTCTCACCTTCTTTGTACTGCTCCTTTCAATGGCGAACATGGAAGAGATTAAATTTGCTGAGGCTTCAGCTTCAATCAGAAGTGCTTTCGGGGCGCATTCCCTGCCAGCACCAAGCAAGTTTTCAATTCCGATCATACCATCACCTCCAGTTTCCAAATTTGCGCCAATTCAGAATGAAGTAGCATCAAAAATTTATACACAGGTAAAATCTCAATTAAAATCAGACAAAATCCCTGAAGATGTTGAGCTTATCAAAAGAGGCGACGACACTATTATCCTGAGGGTTAATGACTCCATTCTCTTTAAAAAAGGTACTGCCATTGTCTCACCTACTGCTTATGCGACCTTACGAGCTCTTGCCGATATCATACGGCCGCTCCCGATGAGACTCCGCATCGAAGGCCATACCGACAATACGCCTATTTCAAAAAGGAAAATCAGTAACTGGAACCTTTCAGTAGATAGAGCAGTTTCCGTTATGCGATTTTTTAAAAAAAGTGACTTGCTTCCCCTGGACCGTATGGCGGCAATAGGATACGGCCCAGACAGGCCAATCCTGCCAAATACCTCTGAACAGAATAGGGCAAAAAACAGACGGGTTGATTTCGTGCTCCGCACAAATAACAATATTGGCATTGGGTCAAAAGGTGCCAGCCCCGGAGAATTTCCACTCTAAAATCTAAGGATATTATAATGGCTAAAGACGATAAAAAGACAACAGATGAAGAACCAGGTGAAGGTGGTGGTAAGAAAAAACTTATTATTATCATTGCAGCCGCCGTACTTCTACTCCTTATCATAGGCGGAGCTGCATTCTTCTTTTTGAAATCAGATCCCGTCCCTGAGGAGGACCCCGATCCAGGTCTTGATGTGCCTGTTCCTGAGATAACTCAAAGCAACACTATAGGCCCCATGGTCGAAATTAAAGAGTTTATCGTTAACATTATCAGTGAAGATGATGGACATTACGTCAAAGCATCCCTCACCATTGAACTTGATAAAGAAATGGCACTCGAAGAAACGAATAAACGTATGGCCCAAATAAGAGACTCCATCCTTCTTCTTGTTGGGAATAAAACATACGAGGAACTTCAAGATCTTCAGGGAAAGAAACAGCTCAAAGCAGAACTTATCAGTAGAATTAATTCTTTTTTACAAACTGGCAAAGTTAAGGCAATTTATTTCACAGATTTTGTAGTTCAATAGGCATAAGGGTAGCTGTGGAACCGATACTAAATAAAGAGCAGATCGCTGAGTTACTTGTTGGCATTAAGAGCGGCCAGGTATCCACCGATCTCAAGGATGATACCGCGGGCTTTGATCAGGACACCTACACCCCCCTGAACCTGTTCCAGATGTCAGCCTCCAGTGAGAGTCGACAGCGTATCCCCAATCTTGATATTATCCTTGATAATTTTGCCACAAATTTTGGTATCAGCCTCACGAATCAGCTCCAAAGAAACGTTACCATAACCAGAACAGCTATTGAAACCTATGAGTTTCAGGAATATCTACTCTCCCAAAAAGAGGCTGGAGCCATTGGGGTCTTAGGCCTTGACCCCTTGAAAAACGGTGCATTAATGGTAATCGATACAGAGCTCTGTTTTGCTCTTGTTGAAATTATGCTGGGAGCTTCAAATGAGATAGCGCCACTTCAACCCGACCGCAAACCAACAACAATTGAACTCAATGTTTTAAACTCCACTTTTTCTCAGGCCTGCTCAGATATAGACAAAGCTTTTGTGCAGGTTGTTGAACTCTCATCCTCAATTGTAAAAATTGAGTCAAATTCAAGACTTGTATCAATTGCAGAAGCTGATGCCGATGTTCTGGCAGGAAGTTTTCAAATTAAAGTAGGCCCACTTTCAGGAACATTTGATCTAGTCTTTCCAGTGGCCACCCTTGATCCCATACGCGACCAGTTAAGAGACCTCCTGACGGTAAAAACTGTTCACCAATCCGGATGGCACGATATAATTCTTGAAGAACTCCAAAAAATGTCAACAACCATTATTGCCCAATCGGGTACCATTACCTTGCCAGTACGTAAGGTGATAGAGTTCAAAGAGGGAGATATTATTGATATCGACTATGATCCGAACTCGCCACTAAAAGTACTTGTTGAAGAAAATCTTAAATATTTCGCCATTCCAGGAACGATTAGCGGTAAAAAAGCTATCCACCTGACAGGCGTTTACGAACAGGGAGAATAATATGTCAGAAGATACTTTTCAGGAAAGCTCAAAGCCTCAACCAGAGGAAATTAAAGAGCTGCTCGATGACGAAGGAATGGATCTCCAGCCTGTTTCCGCTGAAAATGAACACCAAAGCAGTTCATCCAATGCCTCCGAACAAAGCAACAGGAGCCTGGAGTTTTTATATGACGTCCCGCTACAAATCTCTGTAGAAGTTGGGAGAAGCAAAATACTCCTCAAAGATCTTCTTAAAATGGGTGAAGGCTATATCATTGAGCTTGATAAACTTGCCGGAGACCCTCTTGATCTCTATGTCAATTCCCGCCTTATTGCCAAGGGAGAGGCTGTGATGGTCGGTGACAAGTTCGGAATCCGTCTTACCGATGTTGTCAGTGCAGTTGATCGAGTTGAACAGCTAGGGTAGGAACTGCATAATGATAGAAAGCACTGACCCATCCCTGCTCTCAGCAGGGTTTAGAATGCTCTGGGGGCTCCTCGTTGTACTTGGAATTCTCCTGATTATGTATGCGCTGATGCGAAAACGGATGTCTTTTGCACAGGGCAACTCCAAGTCAAAAATAAAAATCATTGAAATTCGTCATCTCATGCCAAAAAAGTCCATTTGTCTTGTTCAGGTTCGTGGTCAGGAGTTCCTCCTTGGACTTGGAAATGATACAGTAACCTTCCTTTCTGCCCTTGATACTGACAATGACATTAACTTCGATTCAACACTTGCCACCGCAACTGATAAGCATGAACAGAAATCGTCATAACCTGATACGTACCAGAATATTTCGAGGGTTATATGGCCTTCTATTTATCCTTATTCTATCCCCATCTCTTAGCTACGCTGTAAGTGTTCCCACCATAAGTTTTGGAATAGACAATGCCACCAACCCCGAGCAAGTTTCAACGGGATTACAGGTATTATTTCTTCTCACCGTCCTCTCCATTGCTCCTGCCATTCTTCTAATGACAACATGTTTCACCCGTATCGTTATTGTTCTCGGATTTGTCCGTATGGCAATGGGAACTCAAAACATGCCACCAACCCAGGTAGTTATCGGACTTGCGATGTTTATGAGTTTCTTTATCATGTCCCCGACAATTAATAAGATAAATGAAGATGCATTGCAGCCCTACATTAACGAGGAAATCAACCAGGATATTGCCTTAACGAAAGCAGTAGCACCAATGCGTGATTTTATGTTCTCTCAAGTAAGGGAATCGGAATTAAGCATGCTTTCAGGGATAACCATGGACAACAAGCCATACGACAAAGATGATATTCCTACAATGACCTTAATTCCTGCCTTTATGCTTTCCGAACTCAAACGTGCCTTCCAGATGGGGTTTATGATTTACATTCCATTTCTTGTAATTGATATGATTGTTGCATCTATCCTTATGTCCATGGGCATGATGATGCTTCCTCCCGTTATTATATCCATGCCTTTTAAACTTCTTCTTTTTGTTTTAGTTGACGGCTGGGCATTAATTGTTGGCTCACTTATTAAAAGTTTTCAGGTGTAAAATGACAATTGAATTTGTGGTTGATGTATGTAGAAAAGCTGTTCAGACAACCCTAATGGTAGCTGCCCCCATGCTGCTTGCTGGTATGCTCGTTGGTCTTGTTGTTTCTGTTTTCCAGGCAACTACCCAGATCAATGAACAAACGCTCACCTTTGTCCCAAAAATTGTAGCCGTTTTTCTCACTTTGCTCATTTTAACTCCCTGGATTATCCATACATTAACACTCTTTGCCTCGGGAATTTTTTCCGGTATTGCGACCCTGTGATATTCCGTGGATCTCCAACTTATCCCAATAGACGATTTTCAGATATTTCTAATATGTTTGTCCAGAGTAGCAGGATTTGTTGCAGCCATTCCAGTCTTTATGGCGAACCAAACCCCGCCACAAATAAAGGCCGGATTAGCCTTTATGGTTGCACTTGTACTCTTTCCCATAATGGAGCCATCAATCCCCTTGGTTTCATTCCAACCTGGAACTTTTATGCTTCTTATGGTTTCCGAGGTGCTTCTGGGTGGTATGATAGGCCTCGTTGCAATAATGATATTTACGGCCGTAGAATATGGCGGTACTGTTATCGGGTACCAAATGGGTTTTGCAGCTGCAAATATTTATGACCCTCAAAGTGAACGACAACTTGCCCTTATTTCACAATTCCAAAATGTTTTTGCCATCCTTATTTTCCTGGCTATAGATGGTCATCATATTTTCCTGCAAGTTGCTGTTGAATCTTACAAAATTCTTCCACCTGGAGTTTTCAATATTTCCGGTGAAGCAATTCCCTATCTCTTAAAGCTTTCATCCAGAATATTTTCGCTTGGAATTCAATTTAGTGCCCCCATTCTTGCGGTACTACTTCTTTCCGGGCTTATCCTTGGTATACTGTCACGAGTGTTCCCACAGCTAAATGTATTTTTGCTTTCATTTCCTTTGAATATTGGCATATCCTTTACCGTCATTGGTTTGACACTTCCTCTGGTAACAATCCTTTTAAGACGGGAATTTGACAACCTCGGAGAACGCTTGTTTACTATTCTTCAACTGCTAAACTAGCAGCCACATAGAAATTAAATTCCCCTCGATAATCCTGTTAAAGTTACCTTTGAACCTCAAGTAGCTAATATTACGACTATTCACTAGTATTGTTAATAAAACCCCTTCATGCTAGATCTTTTTTTAACTGACTCTAGACTCCTTAAAAAACGTCTCTGTTTTCTCCAGCCATTCATGGCAAAATATTTGCATGCAATTTTAGAAACCTCCACAAAAACAAGAGTGATCCCCCATGGCTGAAGAATCCACATCAGGTGGCGAAAAAACAGAAGAACCCTCGGCAAAACGAAGGGCTGATTTTAGGAAAAAGGGTCAGGTTGCTCAAAGCAAGGAAGTGCAAACGGCAGCGCTCATTACTTTGATGCTCCTCTTCTGGCTTTTCTATATGCCTGGGTTCTGGAAAGGTTTAACAGAATTAATTTCAAGTATTTGGGGAAATCTTTCTTCATTCGATGGCTCTCCCAGCAGTGCTGCAAGTTTGAGTTTATACCTTGGTAAAGAAATGGGAATTCTTTTATGGCCACTTTTTGCTCTTGTTCTTGTAGTAGGTTTTTTTACAAGCATTTTACAAATAGGCTGGCTCTTCACAACACAGCCGTTAACACCGGACTTATCTAAACTAAGTGTCATCAAGGGTTTGGGAAGGATATTTTCTCTTAGAAGCCTTGTTGATCTTGTAAAATCAGTTTCCAAAATCGTCCTGATTGCCTGGGTCGCCTATACCACGGTTTTTAATAATTTTACAGAGGCCTTGATTCTCGTTGATACAAGTGTAATCGATGCAGTCCTTTACCTTGCGCGTATTGCAACTCTTATCCTTGCGAAAGTATGTGGTATTTTAATCCTTATTGCTTTTATGGATTTTCTCTATACAAGATATGAAATGGAAGAGAAGATGAAAATGACCAAACAGGAGGTGAAAGAAGAATATAAGGATATGGAAGGTGATCCTTACATTAAAAGTCAAATTCGACGCATCCAACAGGAAATGGCAAGAAAAAGAATGATGGCAGAAGTTCCAGATGCCGACGTGGTAGTAACGAATCCAACCCATTTTGCAGTTGCAATAAAATACGACTCAATGACAATGGATTCACCAGTAGTTATAGCAAAAGGTGCAGACCATGTAGCCATGCGAATCCGTGAAATTGCCAAAGAAAACGAAGTCCCCTTGATCGAAAACCCACCAGTGGCTCGATTGTTGCATAAAATTGACTTGGGGGCTGCCATCCCCGAAGACCTCTTTAAGGCCGTAGCAGAAATTTTAGCACACGTTTATTCATTAAAAAAATAACATACTCACATGGAACTAACTGGTCAGGGAAACATATTAAACAGAATTAACTGGAGAGGTTTTCTTCAGCGTGCAGACATCATGGCAGCTTTTGGTCTTGTCGCCATTCTGATGATTATGATCATCCCCCTGCCATCACTGTTACTTGACCTGTTCCTGTCAATGAACATCACAGTTGCTCTTCTTATTCTTGTTATCAGCCTCTTTACTGTTAAAGCCATTGATTTTTCCATCTTTCCTGCCATTTTACTGGCAACTACCCTTTTCAGACTTTCACTCAATGTCGCTTCCACCCGCTTGATTCTGTTAAAGGGGCACGAAGGTCCATCTGCTGCCGGATCTGTTATTCAATCATTTGGCCAGTTTGTAGTTGGAGGAAATTACGTTGTTGGGCTGGTTATCTTTATTATTCTTGTTCTGATCAACTTTATGGTTATCACTAAGGGTGCGGGACGAGTTGCTGAGGTTGCAGCCCGTTTTACACTTGATGCCATGCCCGGTAAACAGATGGCCATTGACGCTGACTTAAACTCCGGACTTATTGATGAAGACCAAGCTCGTCAGCGCAGAGAAGAGATCAGCAACGAAGCCAGTTTTCATGGCTCCATGGATGGTGCCTCAAAATTTGTTAAGGGCGATGCCATAGCCGGCATTATTATTACACTTGTAAATATTGGTGCTGGATTTATCATCGGTGTTCTCCAGAAAGGAATGCCAATGGCAGAAGCGGCTGCTAATTATACCATTCTCACCGTAGGCGACGGACTTGTCGGACAGATACCTGCACTGATTATTTCAACTGCTGCTGGTCTTCTGGTTACACGATCATCGGGCGACACAGATTTTGGCTCCGATATAAAAATACAGTTCAGTCGTTACTCAATTGCCTTCTGGGTAGTTTCCGTTATTCTTTTAGTGCTCGCTCTGATTCCAGGCCTGCCCTTTATTCCATTTATGCTTTTATCGTTTGCATTAGGGTTCACGGCCTACCAGATGGATCGTAACAAACAACTTGTTGAAGAACAGGTCGTCGACGAAACCGAACCAGAGCCACTTGCAAAAACAGAAGAAAACTATGAAGAACTGCTTAATGTTGACCTTCTGCAACTTGAAGTTGGTTACGGCCTGATTCCATTTGTTGATGCCTCTCAAGACGGAGAACTTCTGGTACGGATACAATCTATTCGCCGACAATTTGCAATGAATAATGGTTTTATCGTTCCTCCGGTTCACATTAAAGATAATCTTCAGTTGGCCCCCAATCAATATACACTCTCTTTAAAAGGCGTTGAAGTTGCCCAAACTGAAATGCTGCCAGGCCACTTTATGGCAATGGATCCTGGAATGGTCACTGAAAAAATCAAGGGAGTACCTACGGAAGAGCCCGCCTTCGGCTTACCTGCCATATGGATTACAGAAGACAAAAAAGAACGTGCCCAGATTGCTGGCTACACAGTTGTTGACTGTACAACGGTCATGGCCACTCATATTTCTGAAATCATCAAGCAACACGCCCATGAGTTGATTGGCAGACAGGAAGTTCAAAATCTTCTGGATAACCTTGGCAAAACTTATCCAAAATTAATTGAAGAACTTGTTCCAAATATTCTCAGCCTTGGAACAATTATGCGAATCCTTCAAAACCTTCTTTCAGAAGGTGTATCAGTCAGGGATCTGCGTACAATCCTCGAATCCATGGCCGATTGGGCCCCGGTCACAAAAGACACCGATATTCTCACCGAATATGTGCGCCATGCGCTTGCCAGAACAATTAGCCATGATCTTGCAACAGATAACGTTATTCCGCTGATCACGCTTGATAAACAGGTTGAAGATGATATCGCCCAGTCGGTTCAACATAAAGAAACCGGCAGCTTTCTCGCAATCGACCCCGGTAAGGCACAGCTTATTCTTGATTCTATCGGTGAGGCTATTCCACTCTTTGAAGGCGGACATCGCCCCACCCTGCTTGCTGCTCCACAAATTCGCCCCCATGTTAGAAAGCTCACTGAACGCTACTACCCGCAACTGGCTGTGATTTCGCATAACGAGGTCCTTCCTAATATTAAAATTCGATCTATTGGCAGTGTGAACTTAGATGCAAGTTAAGATATTTGAATCTGACAATATGACCACTGGTCTCAAAATGGTAAAAAAGGAACTCGGCCCTGACGCCTTGATTCTCTCTACCAAAACAGTGCGTTCCAGTAAACTTGGACTGCTTGGGAAAAGTCATTTTGAAATAACCGCTGCTGTTGATGCCTCCTGGCCTCACAAGGGGGGGGACCACACTCGCGACAACTCCGCCAAATAAAGACAAAATAGATTCGGAACGTGACCTCCTGCTAGCAACTACTCCGACCGAAGACCTTTCAATAAGTGGTATCACCTACAACTCTTCACTTCAGATCAACACCCCTGAAACAACTGGCGCTTTAAACACTCCATCTCAAAAAACAGTAAGTGACACTCAGCGAGGAGAAACATCCCAACTGCAATCTGAAGTAAACGAATTAAAAGGAATGATCAAAAATCTTGGTCAGGAAATGCTTCGGATCAACGGTTCCCGAACAACAACACCATCTTCTCTACCTGTAGAAAGTGAAGGACTACAAGACGACTCTTCTCTGCGATCCTTACAACAACGCCTACTTGATTATGGAATAAGTAACGAAACGGCTAGTACCATATCAGGTTTTGCCAAGGAATCCCTGACGCTTGATGAAATTTCGGACCCTTTCAAACAACAGCAATTCACTCACGATACCATCTGTGAACTTCTGCATGTAAGTTCAGGAATATTTCAAGAAAGAAAACAACAGCATCGTATAGCTCTGGTTGGTCCAACAGGTGTTGGAAAAACCACGACCCTTGCCAAAATAGCTGCACAATATCTAAGTAATCATTCACCAAAAATTGGATTTATCACCATAGACACCTATAGGATCGCGGCCGTAGAACAACTGAAAGTATATGGCGACATAATGAACATTCCCGTTGAAGTGGTTATTACTCCAGAACAACTCGAGCATGCGCTTCTCAAATTACGCGACAAAGACTTGGTTCTTATTGATACCGCCGGACGCAGTCCGCAGGACAGTCACTGTATTGAAGAACTCGCTTCTTTTCTTCGTCCGGACCTTGGAATCGAGAAACACTTGGTTCTTTCTGCCACAACGCGTGACAAAGAACTATTCGATGCCATCCAGCGTTTTTCTGTTCTTGGCCTTGATTTCACCATTATTACAAAGATCGATGAATGCACAAGCCTTGGCCTGCTGCTTGACATTCAAATTCGCGAACAGATTCCATATACCTATGTAACAAACGGTCAAAGAGTTCCTGAAGATATCATAGAAGCAGATAAGGACACTCTGGCCCAGCTCATCATGACCCCAGGTAAAGGATTACCCTATGAATAATTCACATTCTGCTGTGCAGGATCAAGCTAACACCCTAAGAAACATGGGGAACATTACAGACCCCGTTGACACTTCGGATCAACAAGAATCCGCAACCAGGGTCTACTCCATAACCAGTGGTAAGGGAGGTGTTGGGAAAACTGCAGTTGTTGCAAACACTGCCACCGCCATGGCAAAACTAGGAAAAAAAGTACTTATCCTTGATGCGGATCTTGGCCTTGCAAATATAGATGTGGTTTTTGGCCTTGCCCCCAAATTAAACCTTAACCACTTTTTCTCAGGAGATTACACCCTCAGTGACATACTAGTGGAAGGTCCACACGGTATCAAAATCCTTCCTGCAGGATCAGGTGTTCAGAATTTTACCAGGCTGGATTCCACTCAGAAATTAAAACTACTCGAAGGCCTTGATCAGATGCACAATGATTTTGACTTTGTTTTGATTGATACGGAGGCCGGAATTTCTGAAAATGTCACCTATTTTAATACAGCAGCTCAAGAAATTCTTGTTGTTACCACTCCTGATCCAACTGCCATAACAGATGCCTATGCATTAATGAAGCTTCTCTCCACCCAATATCACGAAAAAAGATTCAACCTTGTGGTCAACCAGATTCAACACGAGAACGAAGCACTCGATGTCTATAGAAAATTAACGATGGTTTCAAATCGCTATCTTGATATTTCCATTGATTTTCTCGGTTCTGTTCCAGCAGATAGACAAATGACAGATGCCATTCGCAAACAAAGGGTAATCGTTGATCTTTATCCATCTTCCAAAATTACAGCTGCATTTATAAATCTTGCAAGAACAATTGCTTCGGAACAGCCTGTAAGCTCACCCAAAGGTGGCGTTCAATTTTTTTGGAAACGTTTACTCGACATTGGTGGAAGAGGTTAAGGTATGGCCTACACTCCCCATCATCTCCCGGAAGACAGATCAGCATTAATTACTGATCATCTTTACCTTGTGGATATTATCGCCGGCAGAATGGTTACTCAGGTCCCAGCATTTATGAACCGTGATGATATGAAGAGTGCTGGAATGATGGGTCTTATAGATGCGGCCAATAAATTCAAACCTGAAAAGAAGATCCTTTTTAAGACTTTTGCTGAATATCGTATCCGCGGTGCTATTTTTGACGAAATGCGAAAGCTCGACTGGTTTTCCAGATCATTGCGTGAAAAACAGTCCAGTATCAATCGATGCATGATGGAACTTGAGAGAGATCTCGGTCGCTATCCCGAAGAGCATGAAATGGCCAAAAAGCTCAATGTTTCGTTAGAAGAGTATCAGAAGTTACTGGGCCAGGTAAGCCATCTCGGTTGTGTCAGTCTGAACGAAACACTTGATCACTCGGACACTGGGCGCTCATTTCAGGATGCACTGGTGGATACCCATAAAGGTTCTTCCCCGGTAGACATCCTTGAACAACATGAACTCACCCATGTAATTGCAGAAATTCTTGAACAGCTTTCTGAAAAAGAGAGGCTTGTTATTTCACTCTATTACTATGAAGAATTGACTCAAAAAGAAATTGCAGAGGTCCTTAGTGTCTCTGAAGGCCGTATTTCCCAACTACATAGCCAGGCCCTGATCAAACTGAAAACAAAAGTTAAGAATGCGCTCGATTAATACAATAATACTTAAGATAACCATGTTTTGAGAGATATTATGCTTGATTACAACCATTCACTCACTGCAGTAACACTACTTCTCAGTATCCTGATTTTCTGGCGTTCTCTAGTTTTTCGAAAACGCTGTACCAGCCAAGCTGATTTGTTACGTAGCCAAACTGAACAGTTTGCAGAAATACAAGAAATTGAGAAATCACAGCTTTTAAGTGAAACGTTTGAAACGAACCTTCAACAGGCAGAAGTCACTACTAAACTCCAAAAGCCAAGGAGTGCTTACCTCCAGAATGGCCAGCGAGTACGCCCGCCGGAACGCTATCAATACGCAAAGACCATGCATCAATCAGGCATGCAAAACGATGAAATATCCTACGCTCTTGGCATGTCGGATAATGAAATTTCACAGGTTCTTAAACTTGCAAAACTCTGTTCTTCCCGCAAAATTTCCGACAATCTGGCAACCGGAGCAGTTCCAGCATAAAAGAGATCATCTTTTACTAAAGAACAGTAAGCAAACAACCGATTAGATAAGAGAAAACAAACTCACTCTTCATTTTATTCACACTGGCAAAATACTATGGTATCAGGAAAATACAGCGCTCTTGCAGGAGCAGTTTCCCGTGAACAGCGGTTGGCAAATATTGCTACTAATCTTGCGAATGTGCATACTGTTGGCTACAAAAAATCCCGAATGAGTTTCGAGTCGCTCCTGCGTGGCGAAAATCAGATACAAAATGCAAAGGGTATTAATTATAGTCGCGTACGAGAAAACTTCACAGAATTCTCCGAAGGACCAATAAAGACAACGTCCAATCCTCTTGATATAGCCATTCACAAGGATGGTTTCTTTAAAGTTGAAAGCCCCAATGGGTTCCACTATACCAGAAGCGGCAATTTTCATATCGATCAGAATGGCACCCTCCTAACAGGCAATGATATGCCCGTTCTTGATGACGGTAATGCCCCAATCTTAATTCCTGATACCGATACGTCAAAAATATCGGTAAACAGTCTTGGGGAAATTTCTATTCTTTCAATTGACGGGACTCGTGAAATTGTCGGATCAATTGCCGTCTATACGATCAACGACAATAAGTTTCTTAAAAGAGAATCCGATACACTTTTCTCTTTAAAAGAAGGCGGCCAGGAAATCATCACCGACGAGCCAACATTGAATATTGGCAGCCTTGAAATATCAAACGTTAACATGACTGAAGAGATGGCCCTAATGATTGAAAGTACACGTACTTTTGAGAGTTATCAAAAAGTTATTAAAGCCTATTCAACACTTGGCCAGAAACTCGACGATCTTGGCTCGGTCGGCTAGACAGTTCAACTCTCAATCAAATTTTATGTAAAGGATTCCCATGATACGATCTCTCTGGACCGGCACCACCGGCATGAATGCCCAGCAGTTAAACCTCGATGTAATTGCTAATAATCTTGCAAATGTATCGACGACTGGGTTCAAAAAGAGCAGAGCCGACTTCCAGGATCTTATGTATCAGATTATGCGAGTTCCCGGTTCTCAATCCTCCATTGATACAGAATCCCCGACGGGTATTCAAATTGGCCTTGGTGTTCGCCCTGCAGCCGTTCAAAAACTTTTCACCCAGGGTGATCTTATCCAGACAGGAAATGAACTCGATGTTGCCATTGAAGGTTCAGGTTTTTATCAGATTGAATTACCTAATGGCGAAACTGCCTACACCCGTGCAGGAGCGTTTAAGCGTGATGGGGATGGACGTATGACGACATCCGATGGCTACCCTATTGTGCCAGGAATTACAATTCCTGATGGTTCCAAGCAGATAACCATCAGTGAAACAGGTGTAGTAAGTGCTATTATTGGCGACGACACCACCAGCACCGAAATTGGGGATTTTGAAACAGTCACCTTTGCTAATAATGGTGGGCTTTTGGCCGTCGGTAGAAATCTTTTCAGAGAAACAGAAGCATCGGGAAACCCACAGGCCGGTACTCCAGGAGATGATGGTTATGGCCTTCTTCTGCAGAGTTTTCTTGAAGGTTCAAACGTTAATATTGTGGAAGAAATGGCCACCATGATTACGACTCAGCGAGCCTACGAAATCAATTCCAAGACGATTCAAACATCCGATGAAATGATGCAGACCACCAACCAAATGGTGTAACTCATGCTTAGATTACTTACTCTCCTTATCACATGCTGTATTATATCTCCTCAAGTTGCTTCAGCCCTTGAAATTAGCTTTTCTCCTGAAGCTGAGGTAAACACACCCCATGTAACACTTGGAGATATTACATCTTTTAACCAGGAGTCACCGCTTTCTCTGGCGCTTGCTACAAAACATATTGCTCAGGCACCAAAACCTGGTGAAACGATCAGCATCGATGCTAACACCATCAAATCAACCCTTCTAAAAAGTTTCCCAATCAATGAAGACATCATATGGAATGGCTCTAAAACCGTACTAGTTACACGAAAAGGTATTAGTATCACTCCTGCCGCTATTGAACAGACTATTGCAGACTACCTTGAAGAAAGAAATAATGACCTTCCGGTTGCAGAATACTCTTTTATTGCAAGGGAACTCCCTCTTCCATTTGTTATTCCCACGGGTGAGATCCAGATAGACATTATTCCTTCTGATCCCAATATAATTGGAAGCCGAAGGTTCTCTTTAGTCTACCGGGTTGATGGTAGAACAGTAAAAAACATATCTGTACGCGGTAAACTTCAGGCACTAGCCTCCGTAGCTATCCTTACTCAAAATGTCAAAAGAGGTGCTATCCTGCGCCCTGAGATGGTGCAATTGCAAACAAAAGACCTCTCTAAACTGAGAGATCCCTGCACCGACCTGAGACAGATTCTAGGAAAAAGACTCACTAGAAGCCTGCGTTCCGGATCCATTCTTAATGTCAGTTCTATAGAGTTTCCACCCCTTATCCATAAGGGACAACTTGTTAAAATACTGATCAATCATAACGGATTGCACCTTACAGCAACCGGAATTTCTTCAATGAATGGAAAACAGGATCAAATTATCCGTGTTATGAACAGTGGCTCACGAAAGGTCATTTTTTGTAAGGTAAAATCCCCTGGCCTTGTGGAGGTACAAATCTAATATGAGATATCTGACAAGCCTACTCTGTACACTCTTTTTTCTCAGTGGTTGCGCAGATTCTAACGAATCCGTTATCGAAATACCGGAACCACTTGAGGAAATTCAAACACAAAGAGAATCTGAGCGAACAGATGGGTCCCTTTGGCCTGGCGAACAGCACTCCCTCTACGCAGACCATAAAGCAAGAACGATTGGTGATGTTGTTACAATTACTATATCAGAGAAAGCAAGTGCGTCCAAACAGGCCTCTACCAATACTGATCGTAACAGCAGTATGTCAGCATCCATCCCCAACCTATTTGGACTTGAAAAATCCCAGTGGATGGTGGACCACCCTAATATTGATCTGAATAATCTTGTTAAAGCCGAATTTGCCAATACGTTTGCAGGAGCAGGAACAACCGTCAGAAAAGAAGATCTGGTTGCCTCTCTGACTGCCCAGGTGGTCAATGTATACTCCAATGGAAATCTCAAGCTCCGTGGCGGCAAGGAAGTACAGGTTAATAATGAAATCCAGGTTATCTATATGACCGGAATTATTCGTCCAGAAGATATTATGGCTAACAACACGGTGGACTCAAAGCATGTTCTTAATGCCAAGATATCCTACACAGGCAAGGGTGCAATCAGCGACAAACAAAAGCCTGGCTGGCTGATGCGTTCACTTGATAATATCTGGCCGTTTTAATTACGGGGTCGCTTTCACTATGAAAAATACAATTACAATTGCCTTTACCACTTCACTGCTACTGTTCTGTCTACTCTGCACAACAAGTACTGGTGCAAGAATTAAAGATATTGCAGAACTTAATGGTGTAAGAAATAATCAACTCATTGGTTATGGTTTAATCACAGGTCTTGCTGGTACTGGAGATGACTTGAAAAAAGTCCTTTTCACCAGACAAGCTCTCTACAATATGCTGGTTCGTCAGGGCATTACAGTAAACCCGGAGGAATTTGACAAGATCAAGGTCAAAAACGTTGCTGCCGTTATGGTTACAGCATCCCTGCCACCATTTGCAAAGCCCGGTTCCTCTATTGATGTCCAGGTTTCTTCCATTGGTGATGCTGTTAGCCTGGCCGGTGGAAATCTCCTTATGACCCCCTTAAAAGGACCAGATGGCAAGGTCTATGCTGTTTCACAGGGGCCTTTAACTATTGGAGCCTTTTCTTTTGGAGGCAAAGCTGCAAAAGCCCAGAAAAACCACCCAACAGTTGGAAGAATAACAGACGGCGCCATTATTGAGAGATCCCCTCCTGGTACCTTTGCCAAAGATGGTATCCTATCCTATACCCTTCGCAGTTCAGACTTTACCACCGCTTCAAATATGAGTAACGCCATCAACGAAAAATATGGCGTTGGAACAGCATTTCCAATTGATTCAGCCACTATTAAGGTTATCATCCCGGAACCATTTCTTGAGAATAAAGTGCAGTTTGTTTCCTCAATTGAAAAAATGCGTATAGACACTGACACCAATGCAAGAGTCGTTGTAAATGAAAGAACCGGAACTATTGTTATGGGACAGGATGTCAGACTGTCCACCGTTGCTGTATCCCATGGCAACCTTTCACTTATCATTAAAGAAACAACCGACGTAACCCAACCAAACCCACTTGCTGGCGGACAGACTGTGGCGGCCCCCGAGACACAAATCGATATCATTGAAGATGATGGGCAACTTATGGTTGTAAAAGAAGGCGTATCCATCGGGGCAGTGGCCGATGCTCTCAATGCGATTGGTGCAACACCAAGAGACCTGATAGCAATCTTTCAAGCTATTAAGGTAGCCGGTGCCATGCATGGTGAACTTATAGTACTGTAGGGATGCTGAAAAACAATTGAACTTCACACCACTTCATACTAGCCAAAAAATACCACATTATGAATCTATCAATAGATCCAAGATCAATACAACAGTCACCTGATCTTAAAAACAAGGCTGAAGCGCCCAAAACCCAGGAATTGCAAAAATTACGCAAGTCGTGCCGGGAGTTTGAAGCGATCTATATCAATGAAATGTACAAAACCATGCGAAAATCAGTCCCAGAATCCGGACTGTTTGAAAAGGATATGGCCGACACCCTCTATCAGGAGATGCTTGATATGGAGATGGCCAAACAAACTGCTGCTGGAACAGGTATGGGAATAGGTAAGGCAATGTATGAGCAGCTTAAGGAAAAGCATTTTTCAGATAATGACAAATAACTAAACAACGCTTTTCTTCACTCCTCATACCATTCTTTTCTCCCTCCTGCTTTGCCTTCCATTTATTCCCTCTTTTCGCTATTTTCAATTGCAAAAAACCCTAAAGTTATTTCGCTAACAGTCCGATAAAGTGTACAAGAGAAAATACTATCATCTCTTTATCATTCTGCAAGGATGCAGAACAATATCGCAAGGAGGCGCAAACAATGGCAAATACTATAAGTAACCAGGCCCACTTAAACCCCCAAGAGCTACAACGACACAACAACAAAAATATCGGGCGCCTGGAAGAAAAGAATGCAACAAAATCAAACAATCCTGAACAGAGATCAGATACAGTTTCAATTAATTACAACAAAGAAGTTTCCATGACCTACTCCAGCTCACTCACTATTCAAACAGGAGAAGGTCAGGATGAGTACAATCTGTTAAGAGGGCTTGTGATCAATATGCTCAATGAACAGGGCATTAATTTTAAAGTTGCAAATGGTGATAAGGAAATCGACATCAGCCAAATCTCTCAGGAAGAAGCAGTAGAACTTATTGCCGACGATGGGTATTTTGGAGTTGAACAAACATCCGATCGAATTTTCGAATTTGCCATAGGAATTGCAGGTGGTGATCCTTCCCGACTTGATGCCATAAAAGAAGGAATAGAAAATGGATTCAATGAAGCACTGGAGGCCTTTGGTGGATGGCTTCCTGATATATCCTACGACACCTACGATGCAGTAATGAACAAACTTGATGCCTGGGCTGAGGTTGATAGCCCCGAACAGGAATCCTAATTATTAAGATATACAGGTGATAGCATGAGTGTTGAATTTAGAGGAGTAGGCGGTCTCGGACAAATAGGCAGCATAAAAAAGAGTGGCAAAGCTCCGACAGAAGCTACGCCAGGTGCCTCTCAGGGAGCCGATCAAGTTCAATTTTCCTCGGTTTTACAGGACGTGAACAAGGCTCAATCAGCTGGTGATGCAAACACAGATCGGGCAGAGCGTGTTGCTGAGATCAAACAGCAGGTTGCCAATGGATCCTACGAGCCCGATCTAAATAAAGTTGCATCCAATCTTCTTCAGTTTCTGATGGAGGAAAAATAACAATGGCCGCCAGAACCACACATCAGTATCTTGTACGCCTCCGAGATGTAATCCTTGAAGAACGAGAGTTTACCAAAGTTCTTGATATGGATTCATTAGCGAACGCAATGCGAGAGAAAGAAGAGCTTATTCAGGTTCTGGCCCACGTTCATCAACTTGATGAAGAAGATGGAAAAATTGCTCAAAATATTCGTGACGAAAACCGTCGTAATGCCTATCTCTACAGGGCCACACTAGCCTGGATTAGAGAGACCATGGAATTCTTCGGTAAAAGAACTGTTGCCTCAAGCTACTCTGCCGATGCCGGTATGGTAGACTCAAAAGTCAACGGCCGACTTCTCTCGGGACAGGTGTGATATGGGCGGATTATTTACAGCACTCAATGCAGGGAAAACAGCTCTAGAGGTTAACCAAAAATCAATCGAGATTATTGGTAACAATATATCCAATGTAAATACCGAAGGATATTCCAGACAAAACGCCGACCTCAGTCCCTACCCTTCCATGAACTTTGGCGGATTTTTTGTTGGCCAGGGTGTCGTTGTCTCCAATGTAAGTCGTGACCATGATGTTTTTGTTACTAATATGCTGCAGGAAAAATCCATTGAATATGGACTACAGAACGGCCAAACAAGAGCATTATCGGAACTTGAACGTATTTTTAATATCAGCGAAGAAAATCTTTCCACAGAAATCAACAGATTCTTTGACTCCATTCAGGAACTTTCTGCCAATCCATCAGGTCTTGTTGAACGAGACATCGTTATCCAGCGCGGTGAATTACTAACTGAAAAGTTTAACCTCACCATAGATGATCTTAATAAGGTTAGTGAAAACATTAACGATTCTCTTCTTTCTAAAATAGATGGTGTCAATTCACAAATAACTGAAATCGCCGAACTCAACCAACGAATTTTCACCATTGAAATCCAGGGACAAACCGCAAACAGTGCCCGTGATCGCCGTGATATGCTGGCTAAGGACCTGGCATCTTCTCTCGGTGTCCAAACCTATCCGGATACCAAAGGAATGTTAGCAGTTCAATTGCCCGGTGGCCTACCGCTGGTACAAGGAAATATGGCTATGCAGCTTGAAGGCGTCCAGAGCGGTAGTGATGTGAATCTTGTTCTTCACGCTGGCGGCACGACTAGGCCAATAGGGCTGAATAATCTGGGTGGGGAATTTGAAGGACTTGTTAATATACGTGATGAATTTATCCCCACTCTCAAAGATGATTTAGACAGACTCGCCTACGAATTGAGTGGCGCAGTAAATGATGTTCACTATGCGGGAGCCGGCCTTGATGGAACAACGCAACAAAATTTCTTCTCCGTCAATTTAGCCCCTGGCCCAGCCCCGGTTCCCCCACCGGATCCCTGGATTGATGCAGCACGTAATATCTCAGTTCTTATCTCAGACTCAAATCATGTTGCTGCAGCAGAAGCACCACCACCTCTTGGCACAGTAGCTCCGGGTGACAATCGAAACGCACTTCTTCTTTCCAATATTGGCGAAGATTTTTTGATCGATGGAGTTGATAATTTTGGTGCCTATTATGGAAAATTAACAGCAAAAATAGGTATCGAATCCAATCAAAACCTCCTCGCTCTTGGTGGTGCTGAAGATGCGATGATACAATTACAAAATCTTCGAGATGGCCTAGCAGGTGTTTCACTTGAAGAAGAGATGATAAATCTCATTCAATACCAACGCGGATTTGAATCATCTGCAAAATTTCTTTCCACCGTCGACGAAATGATGGGATCTATTATTCAGTTAAAGAGATAATTGAAGTCCCTGGAGATCTACTATGAAAGCTACTGAAGGAACTACCTACCGCATGCTCCAATCCAATTTGGGACGAATTACAACCAATTTGGAAGATCTACGTATGCAAGGGGCAACAGGTATCAAGTTAAACAAACCTTCCGATGACCCTGCTTCAATCCGTCCTGTCCTGACCACCCGCACCCAAATTCTGCGTTCAGACAGGTATTCGGAAACAATGGGTGTCACCTTGGATACCATGCAGGCCACAGATGGCCAGATTGGCCATGTGGAGAATATCCTGCAGCGTGTCAAGGAAATCACTATCAATTCCATTAATGGCATAATGTCTCCTCAGGATATGGCTATCTTTGCCGATGAAGTGGCCCATATGAAACAGGAACTTCTCGATTCGGCCAATGCTCAGGTGGATGGCAAGTATATCTTTGCCGGCTATGCCGAGAACACCAAACCTTTTATTGAGAACCCAAACTACAATCCCAATCCACCGGTTGATCCCTTGAACCTCAATCCGCCTTACGATCCCAATGATTCCACAACCTGGCCATATATCTACATGGGCACCCCGAACCCAACGGATCTTGAGATCACCCCCGGAGAGATTCTAGAATCAAACCTCACTGGAAATGATCTCTTTATGGGAATTAACAATGCTGCTATGCAGGCAGGCGGCCCATCGCCTCCTGCCGTTTATGCCTCAGATCCCGATAGAATTGATATCTTCAGTGTCCTTACCCGAACCGAAGAGTCGCTGCGAGCCGCGAATATAGATGATCCATTAGCTGCAGGAGGCGGACTCCAGGCAAATATGGATGACCTTGAAACAGCTGCTAATCAGGAACGGAGACTGAGAAGCCAACTTGGAAACCGGGCGTCTCGTGTAGATTCCGCCATGCTGCATATGGAAGATGTTCGCAATGACCTGAAACAGATACTTTCTCGTTATCAGGACGCGGATGCCATAGAGACATTTAACGACATCGTTCAGCAAGAGACTGCCTTTCAGGCAGCCCTCAGCATTACCTCCAAGGTATCTCAAATATCCATACTGGATTATTTTTAGTGCATTGCGCTATAGATGCCATGGTGAATACAAGGACACACTAAAAGTCTAATTTTCAACTACTTACACTTACCAGCAAGGCATTTACCCAACGAATCTGAAAAGGTTTTCCACTTGTCGTCTTAGAAACTTCGACCCATGGTTTGACATTCATCCCTATTCAGCATAATATTTACTAATCTTTTAAATATTATGCTGTTATACATTTTTACCACGGAGCGCAACATGCTCGTTTTAACACGAAAGCCTGGTGAAGGTATCATCATCGGAGATGATGTTACAATCAAGGTCATTGAAATGAAGGGTGGCGGAGTTCGAATTGGAATCGATGCTCCCAAAAACAAAAAAATATACAGACAGGAAATTTACGATCGTATAACGGAAGAGAATAAGATGGCATCCCAATGGGATATGGACGCCCTTGATTCACTGAGTACCAACCTTTCAACTGAGAAGAAAGACAAATGAAAACCATACAAACGCGATTCGGTGACGTTGAATATGACCCTGCAAACCTCCTTCATTTTCCTGCCGGAATGATCGGGTTCCCCACCCTGCATAAGTTTATTGTTATGCCGAACAAAAAGGAAGGCCCCCTCTTCTGGATACAGAGTATTGATGATGCAGAAGTTGCCTTTGTGCTCACTGATCCAAGCAATTTTTTTCCTAATTACCAAATCATCGCAGATGAAAGTGAAAAAAATTCCCTAAAGATCTCTTCAGAAGATGACTATTTTATATTAAGTGTTGTAACGGTACCCCCTAGTCAGGAAATAACCCTAAACCTTGCTGCGCCCATTCTTTTTTCGCCAAAGACAAACAGAGCAATTCAGGTCATCCTTGAAAATACTGAATATCAGTCCAAGACGCCACTGCCTGTGTCAGAATAAAGAATAACTTCAGTGTGCTTTTAGTTGTGTGATTCAGAAGCCGCCATATTCATTAATTCATACTACCGAGGTCAGGGATGTTTTTTTCCCTGGCCTTTCTTATTAGTTCTTCCTTAAGTGCAGTAAATACCTCTTCCCAGCCCTGCTTCCTGCCCTGACGAAACAGAATCATTCCGGGATACCATGGGCTATCAGGTCTATCAAGTAACCATCTCCAATCCGGGGTAAAAGGCAGCAAAAGATAAACTGTTTTACCAAGGGTTGCTGCAAGGTGTGCCACAGCAGTATCCACGGTAATTACCAAATCAAGGTTCATTATAATTGCTGCAGTATCCATAAAGGATGTTATGAGCGGGTCCATGTTAAAGACGTTACTTTGATTAACAATATGGGAGTTCAGGCTCTGAGAAGCTGCCCCCTTTTGAAGGCTAAACCAATGAGTCTCCGGCAGAGCCCACAAACCTTTGAAAAATTCTGGGGTACAGGATCTGTTATGATCATTCTCATGAAGTGGACTACCTGCCCAGACAAAACCGATCCTCATACCGCCTCCTAATGTCTCCATTTCAGTCTTCCAGAACGCAACCATACCTCTATCTATGGTGAGTTGTGGAATCAGTTGCGGGATACTGGAAAGATCGGTCTCACGTATTGCGGCAATACTCAATAGAGGACAATGAAAATCATACTGTGGCAGACTATCACCTCTGGCTATAATCGTATCTACCCCAGGAAATGCTGCAAACAAGGGGTACAATTCTGGCTGGACTTCAAAAACAATACGGGTCTCGTATTGCTCTGATAGAAGTGGTAGATACCTTGCAAATTGTATGGTATCGCCTAGTCCCTGCTCCGTATAGACAAAAAGTGTTTTTCCCTGCAAGGATTCACCAAGCCACACATCACCTGGCAGAGTATGTTTCACCATACCTTCACAGAGTGTTCTCTTCTGATAGTAATACCATCCCCTTTGAAACTCGCCCAATAACAGATGGATCATGCCAAGGTAGGTATTGTATTCATCATTCCCGTGATCCAGCACCAAAGCTTCTTTAAATGCCTTAATACTTTCCTGGAATCGGTTTTGATTATAGAGAATAACAGCAAGATTGTGATGTGCTTCCACCAGGTCATGATCAATGCTCAGTGATTTTCGACACGCTGATTCAGCATCTTTTGAGAAACCAAAAAAATTCAAATAGTAACCGAGCACACACAAAGCCAATGCGTTATCCGGAGCCTTTTTTACAAATTTCTGCATTGCCTCTAAAGACTCCTGCCCCCGACCGAGCCCGTGCAAAAGAGTGGACAGGAATATAACGTATTGAAGCCTGGCGGCATCATAGGTTATTGCCTGCTGGATATGCTTCAATGCCTGCCTATCACTGCCTTTTTCTTTATAGAGTTTTGCACATTCAAAATGGGCAGGTGCATTTTCAGGATGGAGTGAAATAATTTCCCTAAAACCTTTCAAAGCGATTTCAACATGTCCATTATCCCTGTTAGCCACAGCAATCTGAGCCATCTTATTGATCTTTTCTACTGAGGGATTTTTCACGAGTTCCATAGTCGGCACATTTTCTCAAAAGTTTAGCTTTTTTTTAACTTCTTTACATATTTTTTTATTTATTATTTAGCATACTTTTTCCATAAAGAAATAGCCAGTTGCTGCCGAGGAATAGGTAACTGCGAGGAAATTGAGAACCAAAGACATTACGCTTGTGAAGATTGAAAACGACGCCAAATGACCTTTTCAAGGAGGATAATTCATGGCACTTACAATCAACACAAACGTACCATCATTAAATGCCCAGCGTAACTTAGGGAAATCACAAAACGCGCTTGCAACATCAATGCAACGCCTCTCTTCCGGCCTGCGAATCAATTCTGCAAAAGATGACGCGGCAGGACTTGCCATTTCAGATCGTATGACCTCCCAAATCAGGGGTTTAAATCAAGCTACAAGAAATGCAAATGACGGGATTTCTCTTTCCCAAACGGCAGAAGGTGCGATGCAGGAATCTACAAATATCCTGCAGCGTATCCGTGAATTGGGTGTGCAATCTGCCAACGCCACAAACTCAGCAGCTGACCGTCAGGCCCTGCAGTCAGAGGTCAATCAGCTAAAATCTGAGCTCAATCGAATTGCTAACTCCACCACATTTAATGGTTTGAAAATAATCGATGGTACCTTTGTAACCCAGCAATTTCAAGTGGGTGCCAATGCCAATGAAACTATAGATATATCCATTGCAGGAATGGCTTCAACGGATTTAAGCAGAAGTTTTGTTGATGAGACTAACATGACATTAAATCAAGGTACAGGTTCGGCCGCAGTGGCTGCGACCAGCTTGCCTGCATTAAATACAGTAGGTGCTCAAAGTCTAATTATTTCTGGAACTGTAGGTGCCTCCACGGCAACAATTGCTGCAGGTGCCACTGCTGAAGAAATTGCAGTGACAATTAACGACCTAGCTGGCTTAACAGGGGTTGCTGCACGGCCCACAAACGTCATGACCCTTTCCGGGCTATCAGAAGCTGGTACCGTCACCTTCACCCTTAGCTCAGGCACTGGCGCTTCAGCTCTAATCACAGCATCTGCTTCACCTGGTGACCTTGAAGATCTTCAGAATCGAATCAATCAAACTTCCGGTAAAACAAGTATTACCGCAACAGTTCAAGGTGGCGTCCTCACTCTGACTCAAAAAGAAGGAAAAGATATTAATATTGAGGATTTCTCTAATTCAACTGCTGGAAATCAGACTATTGTGGCAACTGGTACTGATGCCAATGGAGTTACACTCACTGAAGGTGGAGCCGACTCAACATCCATTTCAGGGACAGTTGAATTTACTTCAAACAATACATTTTTCGTTTCATCAAGTGTATCAGCAGCCAGTGGATCCATTGTCGATCAGGCAGCGGATACCAATGTCGCAGCAACGGCAGAATATGTTAGTTCCATAGATATTGGAACGGTTGCCGGAGCAAATGATGCCATCGATATCGTTGACAGCGCACTTGCAACCATCGATGCTGCCAGGGGTGATCTTGGTGCAATTCAAAATCGTTTCGAATCAACAATTGCAAATCTCCAAAATGTTGCAGAAAATCTCACTGCTGCAAGATCACGAATAATGGATGCCGATATTGCTCAGGAGACTTCTCGCATGACCAAGCAGAATATTTTACAACAGGCTGGTGTATCAATTCTTGCACAGGCAAACCAGACTCCACAGCTGGCACTGCAGTTATTACAGGGCTAAACCTGATATTTTTCATAACTAAGGCCATTCAAATATAAGATTGGCCTTAATTATTTTCTTTATATTTTTCTAAAGTTATCCTAGAGACCCACCGATGATAATAATAGATAACAAAAAACATCACCCTTCAGGAGGTGCCACAACCAAAACAGCAGGAGTACAAAACAAAGACTTTTTTAGGGCAAGGATGCCCGCAAGTATCCCAACATCGAATATTCAAGGAGGAATATCATGGGTTTAACTATTAACACAAACGTAATGTCACTCAACGCTCAACGAAACTTGGGCAAATCTCAAACTTCACTTGCCAAGTCCATGAACAGGCTGTCTTCTGGTTTGCGGATTAACTCCGCCAAAGACGACGCAGCTGGACTGGCTATTTCAGATCGTATGACCTCGCAAATCCGCGGTCTGAACCAGGCAGTACGAAATGCCAATGATGGTATTTCACTCGCTCAAACTGCTGAAGGTGCAATGCAGGAAAGTACCAATATTCTTCAGCGTATGCGCGAACTCTCCGTTCAATCTGCAAACGCATCCAACTCCGGAGCAGATCGTCAAGCCCTGCAGGCTGAAGTCAACCAGCTCCAGCAGGAAATGAATCGTATTTCCGGAACCACAACCTTTAATGGTATTAAAGTTCTTGATGGTACCTTTACTGCCCAGGAATTTCAGGTTGGTGCCAAAGCCAATGAGACCATCAGTATTAATATCTCCAGCATGGAAACCAGTGCACTTGGTCGTAACTCCGTGGACAGTGCCAATGAGACAGCAGCTGTTGGTACAGGCTCTGGATCAGCTGGGGCTGCAACTTCCATGAACGCTAACAATGGCATTGGCGTTCAGA
>Ga0307929_1000227_pt1 | contig 59997 bp, 42 predicted proteins | sample AceLakmetage1330_FD_203160 | JGI IMG/M metagenome (GOLD analysis project Ga0307929, IMG submission 203160) | Saline water microbial communities from Ace Lake, Antarctica - #1330 | ecosystem: Environmental > Aquatic > Non-marine Saline and Alkaline > Saline | place: Antarctica: Ace Lake... | reverse complement strand
ACCGCGTGCGCTAAAGCTTTAGCCTTTAGCGGTGGCGCAAGCGCAAATTACAATTAATGACATCCGCCAGCTGGCGGATAAATGACACAATTGAACCTATTTACACAAATGATTTGCTTCAATTCTCCAACAGCTAAATAAATACATTAAAAGTGCCTAAAAACAAATATTGTTGCGTTTTTCCATCCATACGGACTTGCTTCACTTCGTACGGACTTCCCTCGGTCGTCTATGCGGATTCCTTTCCTGGCCGCCGCTTCGCTTTGGCATGCGGGGCAGTCATTGGTAAGAAATTATTGATGATCGTCGATTAGCGATTTTTGATTTAAGATGTAGATAATGCCACTCAAATCAAAAATCATCATTCCTTAATCGTCAATTAAAAATCAAAATAAGTGGGACGATGGAAAGTAAATAAGTTATACCCTGTTTGGTTTTGGCCTGCCCGCCCTGCCTTTGCCGGAACGGCTACGTGCAGGCAGGCCGTACTACTTTGGCAGGCGGGGCGCGTCCAACTGAAGGGAGGGAAGTGTAACACTAACGAAGCACTATCCTCCCCAATCTGGCTGAAATAGCACTTTTTTTATTGATTAGCTTTTTCTGGCTGTTGAGTAGTATTTCCTGGTCGCTTTCATCTTTTGCATTTTGGAGCGCTTTGATGGTTTCGTTAAATTTCCCCTCCAGCCAGCGTAGTTTCATCGAAAGCACCGAATGTTCGATGGCCATTTTCAATTTGTCTTCTTCGCTGCTGACAGTAATTTTTACACGGCTCCAATCGTTGAGTTCATATTTTGATATCAGCAAGTTTGCTGCAAGGGCGGCGATATCCTGGTCGCTATGGTTCAGAAAAAACTTTTCGTCGGGTATTTTCCCATTGTTGATTTCATGCGTCACCGCATCGAATATATGCTGGTATAGACTATTCCTGAACGGTATCTCATCATTCAATAAATCGGAAATGATAAACGATGCGACATCAACCTCCTCCTCTTGTTCCTTGCCTTCATCATCAGTGTATTCATTGATGACTTCACGGTTGCCATAATTCATCAGCAGCCTGATCACATCTTTTTCCTGGTATTCCGAAGAAAGATAATCAGTTGGGGCTTGTTGCTTTTCAGCTTCAAAAATATGGGGTTCAACAAATGCCGGGGCATCTTGCTCCCTCGACTTTTCTTTGAGTTTCTTATCGAAATTCTTCCGGCGAATCTTATTGAGTTCGTTGAGCAGTGTTTGCTCGGTGATATCCAACAGGGCCGAACATTCTTTTACATAAACCGATCGGGTGATTTGATCGGGGATGAGGGCAATGGTTGCAACAATTTCTTTGATGAGCCCAACCTTTTTCACCGGGTCGTTCTCGGCATCTTTTATAAGCAGGTTTGTTTTAAAAAAGATAAAGTTGTGTGCCTCCTCTTTTATAAAATCCTGTACTTCTGTTGAACGGTGGGAGCGTGCAAAAGAATCAGGATCTTCACCTTCCGGGAAAAGGACAATTTTTACATCCATGCCCTGCTCAAGGATCATGTCAATTCCCCGGAACGAAGCCTTGATGCCCGCGGCATCACCATCATAAAGAATTGAAATATTTTTGGTGTATCGGCTGATGAGCCTGATCTGGTCCGTGGTCAATGAAGTTCCTGAAGAGGAAACCACATTTTCGACACCTGCCATGTGCAAAGAAATCACATCGGTGTAGCCCTCCACTAGAAAACAATTATCATTGGTAATGATACTGTTTTTGGCATGGTTGATCCCATAAAGGACCTTGCTTTTGTGATAAATATCTGACTCAGGGGAGTTAACATATTTAGGTGACTTCGGGTCGCTCGACAGTGTCCTTCCCCCAAAGCCAAGTACCCTCCCCGAAAGGTTTTGGATAGGGAACATCACCCGACCCCGAAAGCGGTCGTAGGTTTTATTTTCCTTAACAATGGTGAGGCCTGTTTTTTCGAGGTAATCGATATTGTACCCGTTCTTGATGGCGTGGGAAGTAAAGTTATCCCACACATCAATGGTGTAACCCAATTGGAATTTTTTGATGATGTCTTCCCTGAAACCCCGCTCTTTGAAATAGCTCAGGCCAATGGCTTTTCCCTGCTCCGACCCGAAGAGTTTAGACGCAAAATATTTAGCTGCAAAATCGGTAACGTGGTAAAGGCTTTCCTTTTCGTTGAGTTGCTTGATCTCTTCGGGGGTCTGCTCCTTCTCCTCAATCTCGATATTGTACTTTTTGGCCAGGTATTTTAAGGCTTCAGGATAGGTAAATTGCTCATGGTCCATAAGGAATTGCACCGAATTCCCACCCTTACCACAACCAAAACATTTATAAATACCTTTTTTTGGGGATACGGTAAATGAAGGGGTTTTCTCGTTGTGAAACGGACATAATCCAATCAAGTTTACACCCCGTTTTTTCAGGTTTACAAACTCGCCTACTACCTCATCAATCTGGGCCGATTCAAAAATTTCCTCTATGGTATCTTTTCCTATCATCACTATGTGGGCAAAAGTATATAATCTGATTATTTGGGCATCTTGATGTTAGTAAATATTATGACATCCTGGCTGCAAAAATGAATTTTTGATCAAAACTTCAGACTGCCCACCAATGTCAATAAGTTATGGAAATGACATGGATTTATGATTGTCGATTAACGATTTTTGATTTAAGATGTTCCTGACTATCACCTAACATAAAATCAAAAATCAACACTCTTCGATCATCAATCGGAAATAAAGCGCTTAACTAATTGACATTGGACTGCCCACTGAAGACTGCCTACTCTCAAACTTAAAACCCCACTTTATTTACTATCGGCTATTTGGAGGATTACTTTTTCCAACTCAATAAAATTAAATGGTTTAGCAAAAAAACCATCCATTCCGACTGCCAGGCATTTTTTCTGATCTTCGCTGGTGGCGTTTGCAGTCAGGGCATAGATTTTGGCGGATGATCCTGAAGGGTTTTCTTTTTCGAAATTGCGAATTTGCCGGGTTGTTTCGTATCCATCCATCACCGGCATTTGGATGTCCATCAAAATAAAATCAAAGCGGGTTTGTTTAAATTTGTCAAGAGCTGTTCTGCCATCACCAGCCAAATTATAGCTGTATCCTCGTTTTTTCAGCGTAGTACCAACAACCTTCTGATTAAGTAAATTGTCTTCGACCACAAGTATCGAAACTGAATTTGAACTACTCGTGCCCTCTGTTTCTGCCGAAAGGCTGAATTTGAAAACAGCGGCTTGTAGTTCATTTTGTTCGAATGAGATTGATCCTCCCATCAATTTACACAGGTTTTTTGAAACCGCAAGTTCAAGTGCAAGTTTTCCGTTTTTATGCGAAATTTCCGGATCGCCATGCTCAAGAAACGCAATAATATTTTTGGAAAGTTCATCTGGTACAGCCATCTCGCTTTCGATGACAAATTCCAGAAGGATGTTATTATTGTCTATGTTTTTTGAGTCTGTATTTATCTTAATGTTTTCGTTGTTTACGAGGGTGGCCAGGATATGTGCCAGGTAGCTTAAAATCTTGCCAAGGCCTTGTGGATCGCTATTAATTTTTGATGGAACGTTGGGTGTGAAATTCAGGAACACTTTTTGTCCCAAATCTTTTTGACCGGGTACCGAAGTTAATGTTATTGAAGAAAGATCGGTTTTAAGGTCGAACCAATAATTTGTTGATTTTATTTCACCAGCTTCTGTTTTTGTAAAATCTGCAAAAACGTTCAATAGCGTGAGTAAATTATTAGCCGATTTGTGTATAACCCGTGCATCATCCTGCTGATTGTTAGTTAATGATGAGTCCAGTAAAACTTCTGACATACCAATAATGGAATTAAGTGGAGTTCTCAGGTCATGGTTCAGGTTTGCAAGTATAAGGGCTTTTGATTTGCACGATTCTTCCAATGTTTTTTTTGTGAGTACAAGTTCTTCGAGCGACTGAACCTCGCTGGTTATGTCTTGAATTACCAGTTGATAGCCTGTATGAATTAAGTTATTATCGTAAAGTGCCCTGAACACAGTTCTTACTTTAAGCTCCCGTCCATTTGAAATAGTTAATGAGTGTTTTAATTTAATAATTGGATTTGATGGGGACAATAACATGAGGGCCCTGCTGATCTTATCCCTGTCACGCTGAATAATTGCATCAAGGACCGGTTTTGCTTTGATCTTTTCAAAAGTAGTGGAAAATGCCAGCAAAAAAGCCCGGTTGATAAAATTTGGATAAAATGAAGTGTCGGTCCGGCAGATCATATCAGTTTGATCCTGCACTACATTCTCGAAATTGGTTTTAGATTTAATCAGGTCGTTCTTTGCTTGGTCCAACTCAAGAAAAATATTGACTTTGCTGATAAGAATTTCGTGGTTAAACGGTTTTGTAATATAATCTACTGCACCGGTTTGGTAACCTTTGATGAGGTTTGTGGTATCAAAGTAAACAGCTGTTAAAAAAATAATGGGGCTATGCTGGTTTCTGCTGCCCTGCCGTATGAGTGTTGCAGCTTCATAACCATCCATTTCGGGCATTTGCACATCAAGGATTATTACTGCAAAATCCTTTTGTTTGGTATGCAATACAGCTTCTTTCCCACTTTGCGCCATAACAATTTGCGCATGGATGTTGCGAAGGGTACTCTTTAGGGTCAAGAGATTATCTTCGTTATCATCAACAATCAATATGTTGGGAAAATATTTGATATCCATGTTTAAAAATTTTACCCGGGAGGGTTTGTGCTTATAGTTTTGCGCCCGTACAAAAATACTACAATTATTTTAGCACTTGCTTTTACTTTCTTTTCTCAAAACCAGGCCTCAATATTTGTTTTAGCCAATAGGCGATGCGTTGCAAACTTATTATTTTGGCCAAAGTTGCGATTGAGATTATAAAACAAATCAGTTCAATAATTATTACAATGTCTGGTTATCAGGCAAAAACATAAAAAGTTATGGATTAATTTTGTCATTAGCTAATAAAGTAGGACTTTTGCAGCCGATTTGGATTTCATGGCAATGGCCAAAATCCGATTTACTATTAAAGCAGGCCCCATAGTTCAAGGGATAGAATGGAAGTTTCCTAAACTTCAGATCCAGGTTCGAGTCCTGGTGGGGCTACCAAGTAAATTATAACCCGTTGTTTAATAACTAATTGACAGCGGGTTTTTTATTGGGGGACGGTTTAGGGGACGATATTTTCTGCTCATTACAATTAGCTATTTGTAAAAATAATTCACTTTTTTGACCATTCCAATCTTTGGTACCTCACAGTTCTCCTTTTATTTTGTTCCACAAACTACAATAACTACTCACGATCCTTTTAACTTTTAGGGTTTACCTCTTTTTTTAGGAATACTTTTACTTCATGAAACGATCCTACCACACGGACATAAGTATTCAATATCAACTGAGCATGCTTGATGCTGAAATCGTAGACCAAATTCCCAAAAGCACACTTCATAACTGGAAGAAAAGGGACTTCAATAAACTTTTCGGGACAGACAAAGTAATTTTTTCGGAGGAGAAGATTGAAATTATAAAAACAATTGTTGATTCAAAAAAACTCTTTGCAGTAATCCGTGCTGTGTTCAGGGTCAACAATACACTTCAACAACTTTTCGACCAGGCAAAAAACAAAACCAGGATTTTTAGGGATTCAAGAAAGCAAATCGTTGGGACGATTGACAGAGTAAAGCAGTGTGTTGGGATCCGCCATGCAACAAGCTTGCTCGGCATATCCGTTCAGCAGTTTTATTCCTGGAAACGAATGCTGCAATGCACCAGGAAGAATGCTCTGGTGTGCAACAAACAATTTCCACAACAAATTACAGTAGCTGAGATTGAACATGTTAAGGATTTCCTGAAACTTCCTGATATTTTGCACTGGCCGTTGGCCTCAGTGTATTACAAAATGATCCGTGAGCGTGCAGCAATTATGTCGTTAACTTCATTCTACAAATATGCCCGGCTACTGGGTTTGAAAAGGAGCAAGCCAAACCACAAGTGGAAACTCAAGCGTATTGGGATTAAAGCCACTAAAGCCGGACAAACATTGCACATGGATGTAACAATATTTAAAACCCTGGACAACACCAAAGTGTTTTTGTATTTCCTGGTAGATAATTTCTCTCGCTTTATTCTTGGCTGGAGGGCTTCATTGCAATATTCCTCGGCTATTACTTTTGATTTGATGAGCGAGGTGTATGAAAAATACCGCCTTGAGCAGCTAAAACCGGTTGTTGATCTGATTGTAGATGGTGGCTCCGAAAATAAAGGATTCCTTAACACCTACCTTGGCCAGCCACACGTACACATTAACAAACTTATTGCACAAAAGGACATTGTTTTTTCGAACAGCATGGTTGAAGCGGTGAACAAGCAAATGAAGTATAGCTATTTGTTCACGCGGGATTTGCCGGGCTTTCAGCAAACGGTTCAGTTTCTACGAACATTTGCCATTGAAGATTACAACAATAAACCTCACTATGCCAAATCCCATTATTGGGACGGTTTTGTTTGATTTCCTGGCGATAGGTGCAGGTCATCTCTCTTAATCCAATACACCAAAAGATAATTCACCAATCTGACCTGATTTTGTATTAAATAGTATTTTCTTTTGACAATTGTCTGCAACTATCTTTATTTGCTCTTTTAATCTCGCATTCGTCTTTGTAGTCAAATGCCAAGTTCTTTCTATTTCTCTGAAAATATAGATATTCCAACAAGGAAACCCAGAGCATCCTGAAATCATTAGAACGAAAACATTTGTGTTATTTGCTAATATATCTTGCGAAAATACAGTTGAAAAAGGAAGTTGATTCTTTCCCCAATCTACTATTTGATTCGTATCATTAAAAATTAAAGTTTCAATAGAATCCTGACTTGCCCATAATAATTTCTTAGTGAACGATTCTTGAGAATAGGTGTTCATATTTGATAATATTAATATTGAAAAAAATAAATACCTGAAAATTATCTTCTTTTTACCCATAGTAAAATTCCTCCGTTATTGTAATTCACCCTTCCATAATTATGATTAGCTCTAGCCGGATTTGTTATGAACCTACTTGATGCATCTACATTTACAACAGGTGTAATTCCTGGTTTATGAGACCACCGTCCTCCTTTATCTTGACGATACCAATGGTAATCAACCCCTTCGTCTACAACTAAATAAACAGAATAATAACCTCTTTTACCAAAACCTAACTTGTTGATAAATGTAGGTTTCTTAATCCTACCATCACTTATTGCTCCATTCGTAACATAATCCAGATTTACATCAGCTGTACTCGTTAAAGGTTGCTCTCCTTCATCTCCAGGCTGCAATCCCCAATAGTTTCCATTTTCTCTTTCATCAAGGGCATAACTGTAACAATTATTAGTCTTTTGAATTTCACCATTATCATTCCACTCTTCTGGGGCATACACTGGATTATCATCCCATGCTTTTGAATTATAATAACCACCTATGCCATAAGTCCAACCAGATGAACCATAACCAACATTAAGTCCAATGCCAGCTGCATCTGTTCCAATTCCAACCCCAGCACTTGCACCCCAGCTATTGCTCCATTGATTACTTGACATATCATAGGTTTGTGAAAAATTTACTCCTGCATTGAATGGCCCAAACGAGGCATAAACTCCTTCTGATGTGGTGGTACTCCAACCAGTATGCTTAAAACTATAATCTAAACTTTGACTTACCGTAATACCAGAACCAAATCCAGTACCTCCCACGCGATATCCAACTTCTCCGTATCCTCCTAAAGAAGCACCATCACCCCATCCAAAATTTATTCCTGCTCCTAATGGTATTCCTATTGGTGTAAGGTTAAACCCAATTCTAAATCCTCCATTGCCAATGCTCCAAGTAAGAAACTCCCCACTCGGGTCAGTATAAATCAACGGATTATTTAACGCATAACTATACCTATTAAAATTCTGCGTGTAGTCAGGCATTTGAACATAGGGATCAGGGCTTAGAAATCTACACAATCCGGCATCATACATCCGCCCATTCATGTTTATCAGCCCAAACCATTTAAGGTGTTCGTGGCCTGTGTAGCCGCGGGCAATTGGGAAGTCATCGGGAATGTTGGTGTAGCTCCAATCTTCAGGATTACGGTTTCTGCCCCATGCATCAAATGATTGCCGGTACACATGGCCACTTTCGCTGTTTATTAAACCTACCAGGCTGCCCAGATGGTCTTTCATCACATAGTAAAGTGAATCGGCACCATTATCATGCTTTATAAAAATAGCAGCAAGACCATCCCCGCCGGAGATGTAATGTAAATGCCTGGTTCCGTTGGCATCGGTTTCTCTCTCATAGTCTCCAAATGCATAATACTTTGTAAGAAGTGCATCTTCGGTGATATCGTTTCTTAACACGGTCATACGCCGCAAGCGGTCCTGTCCATAAGTTATGTAATAGCCATAATTCCCCTGGCTAATGTGGGATACTTTGTTGAAATCGGTGTAGTCAATGCGCTGGTTGTTGGATGGTAAGAGGTTGCCGGTTGTTTCTTCCAAACCCGAAACTGCATGGGGCCCGTAATTACCGTAATTGTAATCCCCAATCCCGCCTGCCGGCGAGGTAAAGTCGGAGCGGTTGGTGATGTTGCCGTTGGTGGCGTATTCTATTTCTTTATCAACACTAAACATTTGTCAGGCCTTGTTATTATGGATATTCCACCGTCCAATTCATTCTCTCTAAATCCTGCAAACTTAAATCGTATCGTTTTAAAACCCTATAACCTTCTCTTACTTCCCCCCAAGTATATTTGGTCAAAGTATCAGTATGGAAAATAAAAACAGACATAGTATCTTGAGGAAGTTTTGAATATATTTCCTCCCATTCAATCCCACTATCATAAATATACCGACTCCCAGATTTAATCTCTGTGATAAGATACTGATTGGTAGCAGGTAATGTAGTGTCAGGAAATAATGTCCCAAAATCACCTCCTAAACCAAAATAACAACCAATTGAATAACTTGCATTATTCTCCAAATAAACTGCATACTTTTCTTCCACAGTCTTTTCACATTTATAAAGACTTGAAATAAGCATTAAAAATACCATTGTTTTTATCATTTGTTTCATTATTTAATTCTTTTTTAGCGTTTTCTACGTGGGTACATCGTTTCATAAATAGACCAATCAACTCCATAATATTTACTAAAATAGGTTGCTGCATTTCGGTTGGCTCGCATTTCATACCATCTAAAATCATGTGTTGTAACACCATATGGTTCTCCATCAACGTGTGAGGCACTACTAGCACTAATTAAACTTGGGATACCAATTGCCAACAAATATGACATTCCAAATCTTTGGCTGTCAAATGTGTGACCATATTCATGCATAAATAATGGATCATTAATCACTCTATCCTCAAAGTTACCAACAATATCATCTCTAATACTTAAATTGATATAATTTCCAAGACTTACTCCCCATCTGCTATCTTGATTTGTTCTTGTTACAAAGGTAGCTCCACCAAAATAATCTACTCTATCAACAGCACCAAAAATGTTACTTGAATGAGAAAACCCTTTACCTAACATTGTTTGGGGAAGTTCCCACGTCCATCTTGATAACAGTTGTAGTCCTCTGCCAGCAGTAGTGCGATTTGGATCTGTTTTAAACCCACCAACATCAATTTTCCATGCATTGTTAAACCGTGTTCCTGGATTAGAGGGATCAAATTTTGCCCAGCTATTGTTAAATTCATCTGCATAATCTGCCCATGCCTCACCAGAACCTCCATGCCAAAATTCTAAACCTCCATCAACAAAAATCGTTTCTCCAAAATCCCAAATTGATTGCCCAGTAGCTTTAATAAATTCAATTCCTCCTGTTAAAAGTGTGCCCAGAAAAAACTCCCCACTCGGGTCAGTATAAATCAACGGATTATTTAACGCATAACTATACCTATTAAAATTCTGCGTGTAGTCAGGCATTTGAACATAGGGATCAGGGCTTAGAAATCTACACAATCCGGCATCATACATCCGCCCATTCATGTTTATCAAGCCAAACCACTTTAGACTTTCATGGCCGGTGTAGCCGCGCATTATTGGGAAATCATCCGGGATATCTGTATAGGTCCAGTCCTCCGGGTTTCGGTTGCGCCCCCAGGCATCAAATGATTGCCGGTAAACTTTTCCGCTTTCGCTGTTTATTAAACCCACGAGGCTGCCTAGGTGGTCTTTCATTACATAATAAAGAGAATCCTCACCGCTGCTGTATTTGATGTAAATGGCAGCCAAGCCATCTCCACCGGAGATGTAGTGCAGGTGGCGGGTTCCATTGGCATCGGTTTCTTTTTCGTAATCACCAAATACGTAGTACTTGCTTAATAATACATCATCTGTAGCTCCATCAAGCAGGGTGGTTTTGCGGCGCAGGCGGTCGTGGCCGTAGGTTATAAAGTAGTCTTTGCTGCCCTGGCTGATGTGGGAGGCTTTGTTAAAGTCGGTGTAATCTACACGCTGGTTGGTTGTTGGTAGTAAATTCCCGGTAGTATTGGTTAAATCTGTTACAGCGTGTGGGCCGGCACTCAGGTCATTATCGTAGTCGTAGTCACCAATGTCGGAACGGTTGGTGATGTTGCCATTCCCCGTGAATGATGTTGATCGTGTATTGGTTGATACTGTCTCGCTTGTGAGGCGGTGCAAGTCGTCGTATGTAAAACTTTCAAATGCATAATACTTCCATTCTTTGCGTTGGGTCAGGTTCCCTTTTACCGGGTCGAAAACATATTCCTGGTCTGTTAGGGTTTCTGCGGGGCTTATCTTTGTAGTAACTATTTCTTCAGGGAAGCCATAGGTGTCCCAATCCCTGGTAGTGCGGTAGTTTGCACCAAGTTTATAGCTGGTTATTTGTCCACGGGTGTTGTAGCTTTCAGCATCCCAAATCGTTTCATCGCTGGCAGTTTGTACTTTGTCCAGGTAGTCATAGCTGTTGTATTTATGCTTAATGCCAAAGCCGCTGTTCCAGCTTTGGGATTGCAAACGGCCCAACTCATCGTAGGTGTAGTATTGCGTGAAGCTTTCGCCCAGGATATTTTCGGTTTGAGAGGTAAGGCGCCCCAGCACATCATAAGTAAAGCTTTGGGAGGTGTTGTTGTTGCAGCTTACCGAACTCAACTCGCCAAGATCCCCGGCTGTGGTGCTGTAAGTCCAGGTGTTGGTTTCGGTGCCGGTGCGGGTTTTAATACGACTCAGATCATCATAAGACATGGTGTAGGTCTTGCCACGGCCATCGGTTTGTTCTATCAGTTCATCAAAGGCATTGTATTCCGTGGTGATCAGATTATCCCCGCCAGAAGCGGCAGGTGTGGCATCGGGGTCGTTTAATGTATGGCGGTTTCCATGTGTATCGTAAGTAATGTTGATGGTGCTGCCATTGGAAGTAATGCTTTTGGGCTGTCCGGCACTGGTGTAGGTGTAGGCAATAGTACCGCCTGCTTCTTCATCAATGGTTACTGGTTCGCCAAAAGCATTCATGGTTTTAGTAACGTCATCCCAGGTAGTATAATTATGTTCTTTGAAGGAAGTAATTTCATTATCGTCGATATGGCTGTAATCGGTACGGAGTTTTACACCTGTGGGCAGGGTGGTTTGGTACAATCGACCCAGGTTATCGTAAGCGAACTGGGTGTGCATGCCTGTGCTCGTAGCGTAGGGTTTGTACACTTTATATTTACGGCCTTTGCTGTCGTACTCGTTAAGGGTGTATACATAATTGCCGGCAAAATCGGAGCTTTGTGTTTTTAGTTCCCGTCCCACACGGTCGTACCAGGCCTTAACAGGTGGTGAGCCGGTGGCCTGGGCCTCGTTGTAGTAGCGTGCATTGCTTACATCCTGGCCAGTGTACCACTTTACATTTTCTATCAGGTTGATGCCGTCGGGGTATTCGGTCAACCGTGCCCGGCCAAAGCCATCGTATTTGTAGTGGGTAATGTGCCCGTTTACATCGGTGGCCTTTAACACCTGCCCGGTGCGGTGGTCGTACTCAAAGGATTCTGACCAGAGCAGGGGGTTGGTTTGGGTGATGGGGAAGCGGCCACGGCTGTCGTAGGTGGTGGTGCTTGTTCTTGAGGTAACACTTGAACCAAGCAGGAGTAAACTGGTTACATTTCCAAAGTCATCACGACCGTATGTTTCGTACACTTGTTCACCCAAATGATTTGAAAACAGGGTGCGTGTACTTAGTAAGCCATTTGAGTAATCGTTATTCGTGCTATTGGTAATCGTAGTTTCACCAGGCCTTGATTGAGCAACTGTAAACAAATCCGGCAGATAATCGCATTGTGATCCATTGCCGGATGCGCCCATATAGTTAGAAGTAGTGGTTGTTGTGCCTTCCGTTGTACCATTGTTTTTTGTAGTTACCACCAATTCTGTTACATTTCCAAAATTATCGTAGGTATTGTAACTACTCGTATGGGAGTTATTCCATAGTACATCGGTTTTTACCACTGTTTGAGGTAAACTGAGGAACCGCTTTGAACTTGCTCCACCTACCTGCGATGTTACATAGGTATAATCTGTTGTCTGGCTATGCATAAGGTTATCACCTATATACGTTTTTTGCTGGCTTAGGTAAGGAATAAACCAGGTAGCATTCAAATCAAAGGTAGAAACGGTTTTCATGCCAATATCTGAATTTACGGATGTAAACTCTGTCATGCCCATCATCCCTTTTCCCTGTTTATGCAATTTCAGGGATTTGTAGGTATAGTTGGTTGTTTGCATATTTTGTGCGAGATCGCCCTGGTCGGATTTCACCCATTTCACCGCCTGGATGGGGCCGGCAATTTCACAAAGTGGGTATGCCGGCAATATTGTACCCCGCTGATAAAACGTACCGTCACAAATAAGCCGCTGGTAATCGATTTCAGTTTTCCGGTTAAAGCCATCGTTAATTTGTGTTACCAGCCGTGATTCGTCATTTGCATAAAATGATAACTTGATAAAGTAATCATTTGTCGATAAATCCCATGGATCAAATAAAAACTCGTTTCCACCATCGCCATTAAAATCTCCATAGCAGGTGATGTTGTCATGTAGTTCGATGTAGTCTTTACTTATTATGGTATCCTTGGATATAAAGGTTTGGCCCTGACAAAAATGAACTTTAATTTGGTCATAAAACGATTGTAAGGGATAGATCATAACAATATCCCCTTTGCCATCCCCATTTACATCGGCAGTAAAAATGTTGTTATAAGTTTCGTTAGGGTTATAATTATCATAAACCGGGCAATCCATTTCCTCCCAGCCATTACCGGTAGAAAAATGAAGCTCCCATTTTGCAGCACCCTCATAAGTCAACACATCTGTTTTGCCATCGCCGTTAAAGTCAGAATAATATCTCTTGTGTGATTCAGTTGGAAAACCACAATCATATACAGTTTCAAATTCTTCAGTATCGGTGTTGTATTCAAATGACTTAAACTGTTCATCTACAGAAACATTTTTCACATGGGTAATTTCAGCTTTACCATTTCCATTAAAATCCAGTATTTCGAAAGGGGCAAATAAATTGGTGTTGTCAAATTGCAGGGTATCAAGCAAAGAAGCGCTAAATGGACTTGAAAACCCTGTAATTTCAAAAAGTTCAGCTATATATTTTTGAGTGTTAGTTCGATCATAATAAAACTTCAACACCTCACTTTTACCATTTCCATCCAGATCCACAGTGTAGAATCGTGGTGAATCATCAACAGATATGTTTTGAATGGCACCATTATTTTGTTTCCAGTCAAATGGGTTTGCATCTCCACTAGCATCATTTATATACAGATCAACTCCTTTCCAGTCAGGAGAATCGTCCTGGTACCATACCCTTAGAAGATCATCGAAACCATCACCATTGAAATCTGCTTTTGAGAAACTTAGTCCAAGACATCCACTATTTGAAATACACTCTAGATTATGCATAGTAGTGGTTGAGAAATCATACCACTTAAGGTAATATTTATTTGAAACGTTATCATCTTTGTAAACAATAAGCAAGTCTTCAATGCCATCGCCATTATAGTCGCCAGGTACAAACTGTTGCTGTGAGTATGAATCTGAACTTGTAACTTCCATATTGTAATACACACCTGTTACATTATCATTATAGAAAGGCTGGCTTTCTCCCCACCCAACAACAGTGGAGTTCAGCCTTTCGCCGGTATGGCTTACTTCGGTTATTTCGTTGAGGTGTGAGGTAAAGCCATTGTCGTAATAGCGAAAGCGGTATTCATGAGCAAAGTCACCCTGGGCAAAGGTGCGTATTTTACGCAGCAGCAGCGTTTGTTTTTGCTGTGCACCGCCCACGTAGGCAATGGTGCTATCGTTGCGCTCGCTGTAGTAAAACTTAACGGTATTATAGGGTGTAAGCTCGGGGTTGGACGATTCGTTGCCGGTATATCTAATGTTTTCGATATGCCAGTCGCCCTGGCCGTAGTCGTCATAATATTTATACACCATGTAGTTGCCCCTGCAGTCCATAATGGTATCAAGCATCCATCGGATCACACAGCTGTCGTAGGGTATTTTGTGCTGGGCATCCTTGGTGGCGCCATACGAGAGGCGTGTACCGTCTTTTGTCCATACGGTCCACCTAACAGGCCCACCAGCTATCGAGTCGTGGGCCACAATGCGGGCAAAGCTTTCGCTTTCGGTGGCGTACAGGGTATCGGTGGTATTTGGTATAGGTTCCAGGTAGATGAGTCTCTGGCCGTTCCAGGTGTACTGGTCGTTGCTATCGAAGTCCACACCATCAATATAACCATCGTGGTAAAGTGTGGTGCCGGTGCGGGTAATCATGGAGAGGCCTTGCAGGTTCCAGCCCATGCCAATAAGGCCGTTGCCGCCCTGGCTGTTGTAGCCCACCGAGAGCTGGGGCTGCATACCGGCAGTGCCCGGTGGCACCGCGATGGGAATGGTGTAGGTAGCAGCACCCGTTGGTGTAACATTAAGGCTGCCATTGATGGCCCCCACGGCGTAGTTGGTGTTGAGGCTACAGGAATCGGGATCAATGGGGTTTTCCAGGTAGGATTCGTCCATGATCTGGGATTCGTCAATCTCGCCTGTAAAGGTAAAACCGGTAGGAGCAGCATATTCAAATCCGGCTTTTAAAAGTACAGAGTCGCGGGCAGTGTAAACATGCCCCGAGCCATTGTGGTCGTCGTCGAGCTCGTAATATGAGGTCTGGGCAAAGCCATGCGCCGTTACGAGAAATATGATAAATAGGAATATTAGTTTTTTCATTTTGTTGTATTTTTTATTGATACTTGATGGTCATTTGACCTTCGTGCGTCATTGGTTGGTAATAAATATTATGACAACAAATGACGGCTTAGCCTAATGACGCGCGAAGCGCAAATGACACTAAATATCTTGTCCATCTTTATTTTTCCTCCATCATCTCAAACCTCTCTTCCAGTTGATTGATCTTTTTTTCCTGTTGCAGGATGTAGAGTGTGAGCTCTTCAATTTTTTTAAGGAGGGTGGCATCGGTTTCGGCCAGCTTAATGCCGTTTTCTTTCACTTCCTCTTGGGAAGGAACACCTGGCAGGTGGCCGTTTTCATTGATGAATGTTTCTACTTCGGTGAGGGAGGGGAGCTTGTAATCAGGTTGGAATACATAGTCGGCCCAGCTGCCAACCACAGCAATTTTTACTTCAGTTGTGATGATACTTCCGTTAACATACAATTTGTGATTTCCCAGGCAGGCATTGTAATCACCTATTAGCACCTTATCATTTTCAAAAAATGTCATGATTGCTTCTTCCTGATTTTTATCATGATAAATGCGGCCATTTCCACTGGCATCCACACCGAAACCATAACTCCGGTATTGGTTGCTGACCCAATAAAGGCTGCTGTTTGGGCCTGATGTATGCATATGGGCATCAATGTCGCTACTACCGTTCAGGTGCAGTTTCGAAGTAGGATTTGTGGTGCCAACACCCAGGTTTCCCTGGTATGTAAAAGCCATGCTGTTCCAGGTGATTGGAGTATTTTGAGAGCCATATCCTGCAGTGTTGAATACGAGTGAGCCGATGGTATCGAACTTTATTGAAGAAGCATAGCCAAGGCCGATCCTTTTAGCCCCACCATCATTTTTGTAATTTGAACCAATAATTTTGTTGGTTGCCTCTCCAAAGTCGGTGAATGTCCAATCCGGCCCAATCTGGAAATCGGCCACAGGAGTACTGTTGAAAAGCCCAACTTGGTCGTAGGTGCTTCCATCCACGTAAAGGATGTCTCCTGATTTGCTCCATTCACACAGGTCGAGGGTGGTGGGGTCAACCCAGGAGGCAACACCATCGCCATCGGATTGCAGCAGGTGTCCATTATCGGCCCCGTCACTCATCGTGAAGTTGGTGGTTTTGGTGGTGCCGTTTATTTCAAGTGCTGAACCCGGTGAGGCAGTACCGATACCCACGTTTCCGTTGTCGAGGATTTTCATTCTTTGGCTACCATTGGTACTAAACTCAATATCACCATCCACTCCGCCTGCAATAATTTTAATTTGTCCGGGGGTGCTAGTGTTGCTGTTGCCATAAAGTTTAATGCCAGCCCCATTGCTTGTGGAGGTATTGGCATAAATACTAAGATCCCCCGTGGCCCCGTTTTCACGGCCCAAAATATTACCTGTCATTCCAATGTTTCCTACAACATCAAGTTTTTCGGAAGGTGTGCTTGTTCCAATACCCACATTTCCGGTGCTGAACCAGGCGTTATCATCATTCAGCGACCAAATACCCAGTGTTTTGGGATCTGCCCAGCTTGCGTCTCCTGACGCATTTGAACTCAAAACTTTTCCACTGCCTTCATTGCCATCTTCGAAGGTAAAGCCAGTGGTTTTTATGGTGCCATTTACATCCAGATCGGCCTGTGGGTTGGTGGTACCAATACCTACTCTGCCTGCTCCGGTGTATCTTCGAATGGTGAGTGCCGGAGTAGAACTTCCCACCCCAAACATAATCGAATTGGAAACGTTGTTATTCAAACTCTGGCTTGCTTCACCAAAACCAAATGCAAATGTATTAATGGCAGATGTTTTTACGTATTTGCCAAATGCAAAGGAATTGTTATAGGTAGCTTCAGCATAATTACCTATTGCTGTAGCATAATCGCCGGAGGCAATGCTGTAATATCCCAGGGCTGTTGAGGTATGGCCGGTGGCCTCGGAATAATAGCCCGAGGCAAAGGCTGCCGTGTCGCTGGCTTCATTACCAATACCGAGCGTGGAAGCTACCTTTGTGGACGAAACGGTTGTGCCGCTACAACTTGTGCATGCTGGCAATCCAATACCATTGGGGTTGATGATCTGTGCATAAATGTTTGTGCTAAATAATGTTAATGCAATGATGATTGCAATGCTGGTTTTGTTGGTAAGATTTAATTTATTCATTTTTATAAGGTTTTTGATTTGTTTATTTTAGAGTTGTGTTGAGACGTACGGCCCCAGCTATGGCGAGGCAGGCTGTGCGTCTTTACTTACCTGTTAATAGATTATTGTTTTATGATTTTCCAATCGCTTTTTTTGTCCTGGTTGGTGTAAATTTTCATGTAGTAAATACCTGTAGGCTGCTGCGACAGATCGATGGCGTTGATCCTATTCAGGTCATTAAGTGTAAATACCCGAATACCGCTATTGTTGTAAACCAGTATCCGTGCGTTTTCGAGTGATTCTTCACCGCTGATCTCGACAGTAAGCCTTCCTAGCGTGGGGTTGGGGAAAATACGGATCCCCGGATCACCCATATCTTCCAAATAGATTGCAGTATCCGGTATGGGTGCCGGATCAGGAAGCATCGAATCCGGGATAACATCCGATGATTTGAGAGTGACAATGTTAAACTCCGTTCGGTTACCTGAGTTGTCGTACTTGAGTTCGTAATCATCCTGTGCAAAGGATGGTGCTGCTGCAAACATCATAAGGAGTAGCAGCAGCGAGCATTGGTTTTTGGTTTTTTTCATTGTTTAATTTTTAGTTTATGGTTTATGTTAGTTTTTAGTAGTCCTCTTTCTTAATCGTTTAAGGGGTGAGGCCCACCGGAGAAAGGATCAGGGAAACCAGCAGGGTATTCCTTTGCATCCGGAAGGCCTCTTTTCATTCACTTCATCGGGTCTGATTAGAAATAGGAATTATGTTTGGCTTCCAGGATTCGGGAATATTTTTAATATCGTATACCATTATTTCAGGGTACCATTCGTCTGTTTCAGTTTGCGATAAATGTTCTGCAATCGCTGATTCATGAAGTGTAATATCAATAAATTCGGTTTTAAGTTTCCACATAGCGCCAGTTGCCGGATCAACGATCAGGATTCCGATCAGTCCACCAAAAAGGACATTACCGATATACCATCCATCCAGGCTGAAGTTTACTTGTGCCTGCTGTTTTTCGAATCCATCCAACTCTAGGGTAACCAGGTACGAGGCTTTGGAAAAGAAACCTGCTCCTGATTTTAAGGACATCTGAGCTGGAGTTAGCCCCCTGTACACATTACGACCTTTTTTATCAGTGACAGTTACGTCCGCCCCTACCGGTGTGGTGTTTACAGTAAAAGGGTAGTTGCTTTTGCTTACAATAGAAGCGCAGCCTGTTGCGAATACCATCGTAATTGCCAGTAACATGCATAAATAATTTTTCTTCATGTAGTTTAAGTTTTGGTTTAGTTAGTTTTGATTTTATTATTCCTGCTATTGCAGTGAAGGATGACCCTTTACTTATATATCCCGGAAAATGAAATTTGTCGGTTTGTTTTTTTTAAGGATTTTTAAGATTTACTTATTTAGCAGCTATTTATCAGTTCATTACATTTTGAAAAAAAAAAAAAAAAACCTGAGTTTCAGTTTGATTTTCGACAAATTCCAGGTTTCGTGTGTATATTATATGGAGGGATATTTGGTTTTAATCTACCTTTGTTAGGGTACATATGACAATATGATATGCTTAATAAAGGACTAAGTGATTCTGAATACATTAAGGGTATTCAAAACAAAGACCAAAAGGTTATCGTCTTATTCGATAAATGTTTCTTTCCAATGGTAAAAACACTTGTCGAGAAAAGAGGTGGAACTGAAGATGATGCTAAGGATGTAATGCAAGAAGCAACCATTGCACTCTTTCGGTTGGTGAACAAAAAAGGTTTTAATCTAACCAGTAAGTTGAGTACATTTTTTTACAGTATATCGGAAAAAGACTGGTTTAAGCACCGTAATGCAAAGCATAAATCACAGCTTAAAAACATTGACCCGACGTTTATGAATACGACATGGAGTAGTGACTCATATGAGGTTAAAGTTAGACACGAAAGACGCATAGATTTAATGAATGAATCCCTCAAGAAGCTAAGCAAAAAATGCAGAAAGGTTTTAAAGCTCTGGTTGTATGAAAATAGGTCGTATGATTATATTGCCAAAAAACTAAAGATAGGAAATGCAAAAAGGGCCAAAGATCAGAAATACTGGTGCAGTAAAAAACTTGAACAGTATATAAATGACCACCCAAAATATGGAGAATTAAAAAATGGATAATGTTACACAGGATCGTATTAAAGATTTTATTAATGGAACTCTAAATGAGTCCGATGCATCTGAAATTCAGCTAAAAATGGAGCAAGATCCTGAGCTTGCAAAACATTATGGAATGCTAAAGGATCTTATTAGTTACTATGAAAAAGAGGATGAAGAAGAATTGTGTGAGAGGCTTAAAAAAGCCAGAGTCTATAATGAACAAATGGAACAATCATCAACTGGAATTCAACGCCTATTTATGCAGAATTCTTCCCTAATTTTGGCAATAGCCGCAGTTTTGATCATAACTCTTGCAGTATATTTTCTGTTACTTTCCAGACAAAAGAGCACGCCATCATTATTACACAAAAAATATTTTGCCCACTATGACCATACTATCCAACCCCGGGATGGCAATAAAAGCATTAGCAATTTTTACAATGGTATGCAGCTCTACAAAGCTGGCTCATTTCAGAAAGCCCTTAATTCATTTTTAAGCGCAGATGCAAAATACAGGCAAATTTCATCATTTTACATTGGGTTGTGTTACCTCAATCTTGACAAATATCGTGAAGCCATTGATTACCTTAATGAAGCTGTAACACTCAATGGTGATCATAAGGAGGACGCTGAATGGTATTTGGCCCTGGCCTACCTGGCGGATGGGGATATTGAAGATTCTGAACGTATTGTAAAACGAATTGCCGGCATACCGAAACATTATTATCATGAACAGGCAAAGGATTTACTTGCCGACATGGCAGAATTATAATGATAAATCCTTTACTTCAGACAATGTCCATGATATCATAGTATTCGTTTGGTAATGCTTTTGAAAGGAGGAATGTATTAACTTCTTTTCTTTACCACTGATTTTATACTCCATTTCCTGCCAAATACAAACATTAAAATACTACCCAGGATGACAATTACCAATATCAGGATTTCAACCTTGTAACCTCCTTGATGAATGATTGCCTGCTGATTACCAGAAACCCTCAGCCCGGCCCAAAACCTTGGATGTGTTTTTGCATTCACTGCCTTTTCCAGGAAATCCAACCTGGCTTGTTGCAGTGCCGTGTTTTTAGTCTTGCCTTCAACAAGATAGGAATAGAATGATGACATGATCTGCCTGGCACTTTCGTCATCCAGTTGAAACATTGAAGTGACCACACTTTCGCATCCGGCATAACGAAATGCCCAGGCCAGGCTGATCACTCCCTCGCCGGGGAGGATTTGTCCGCTCCCACTGTGGCAACTGCTCAAAACAACTAATTTTGCATCAAGGTTCAGACAGCAGATCTCAGAAGCAAAAAGTTGTTCTGGTAGCTCTGTGGCCGTATCAATTGCCAAAAGTATATGTGAATCGAATGCATCCTCAGGATTCAATGATGCATGAGTGGCAAAATGCAAAATCCGCTTTCCGGGAGCATGGGACAGAAATTGTTCTTTCGTTGCCCCGTCACCGGTTAATATAATTCCCTCAAAAAAGCTGTTGAGGTCGCCAGCTTCATAGGTGGCGTCAACCAGGGCATTGGGATTTTGTTCCATCGTTTGTAGTGTATCACCATAAAATTTCGGTGCAATCGAAAGATAGTTGATAACACCGTTTGAAAATGATGACTTCTTGTTCAATATAAATCGCAGTGAATGATAATAGATCAGGTTATGATCACGAAACAGGTAGGGCAAATCCCGGTATCTCATGTTTTCATCAAAGTTTGCAGGTAATAAAATATCAAAAGGTAAAAAAATCAGCTCGCCATCGGGTATAATAACATATTCACGTGCCCCAGGTACCAGGCTATCAGCAATGGAAATTAAGATATTATTCAATGTGCAGGCATCTTTCAGATATTCCGATTTCGATACTTTTCCATAATCAACCAGGTCACTAAATTCCCTCACTCGTTTTACTGCAGACAATACTTCGCCGGCATTTTCAAGCTGCCTCCATTCCAATTTCTGCCTGGAAAGGTAAAATGCATGCAGCACCGAATCCTGTATATAGTATTCAACCACTACCTGATCCTGTTCAATATGTCGGCGTATATTGCCAAGTGAAAACTTAAATGATTCAAAACGCTGTGATTCTGGATACCTGCTGAGAATCACATTTCGCAAGGAGTCTTTTTCGACAATTAGTTCAAAGAGCTGTTTTTCAAACATATCTATTGAAGTCCCTTTTTCATTTTGCTCATTCACCTTTATGCGAATTTTTTTATGATGTAAACGGTTTATTTCATTTTTAAGACGATGGTCATAATTTACCAGTTCAGGGGGCAATCCTGCTTTAATTGTTTGATCATCAAGCATACTTTTAAGCAACATATATTTACCAGCTTCCGAAAACTCCAACCCTTTCTCAAAATAGTAGTTGTTGTTGGTTTGCCGGTAAAGCTTGTAACAGGCATTTACCGCATGAAGCATCCGTCCTCTGATATTGTTATGAAGGACGGTCTTTTTATCTGTAAGAAAAGTTTTATTGTGAAGCAGGTGTTCAAGCAATTGAATATAATCCTGGCTGTTGGAAAGGATCAAATGATTGATTCCCATTGCAGAGTCCCCCGGTAAAGAAGATTGCGTAATTTTAGCAAGCACACGCAATTTTCGATCAATCAAGTCAAACAGCCATTGGTCGGCCTGATGGATGACACTGGGATTTGAAGCGTAATCGCCGGTATCTACTTCAGCTGAACTGCAATAAAGTGAGCGCTGCAAGTAATAAAGTGCAGAGTCATGGACATTAAGTTTCAGTGCTGATGTACCAAGGATTTGATAAATATCTTTCATGCCACTGTGGTAAGTACCAAACTTCTGTTGCAATAAATTATAGGCACGATAGTAATATGCCTGTGCTTCCAGATAATTCTTTTTTGAACCAACCAGGTGCTTTCCATAACAGATTAAATGATAGCTAAAAGCCAATGTATCCATTTGATCACCATCTGCTCCTTTAATCATAAACAACGAATCAGATGATGCCACACCTGTTCTTGAATAGCAATATGCCAGAGCGCTTTCAATGTAGGATTTATAAGATTTGTTTTTGGGGGGGAGTAGCGACAAACTTTTGTTAAAAAAGTAAATTGCTTTCGACCAATCTCTTAAATCATAATATGTTAATGAAATATTGTAATTAAAAATGAAATTCAGGGAAATACTATTCGATGTGCTTTCCGTTGCTTCTAAACCCTTAGCAAAATACACCAGGGCTTTTTCATATTCTTGATTATTTCGATAAAAATCTCCAATATTCGAATACATCAATATTGTGTTTTTATGATCTATTCCGAAATGCTGATTGAATGATATGAGGGCCATGAGAAAATATGCTTCTGCTGAATCGCTTTTATTTACTTGCTCATAATATTGACCAAAGCTTAAAAATAGACGAGAGGGATTAATTGTTGAATCTTGAGAAACAATTTTTTTTGCATCTAGCAGCGATTCTATTTCCTTATCTGTCTGTCCGAGTGCTCTATAAACATTTCCAAAATTTAATGCTAATTCGTAACCATCAGAAGAAATCGATTCCCCCAGAATGCTATCTGCTTTGTAATACATCTTTAGTGCATCAGAAAATGCCCCTAAGTAATAATAACAGTTTCCTGCATTTTTAACCATTTCATAATTAACATCCTCAACGTCAATTTCCCCCCAAAAGTCCAGACACTTACTAAAATTATCCTGTTGGTAATTGATATTGAAACTATCAACCAATGCTTGTGGTTGAGCACCACAGACGAAAGTTATAAAAAAAAAGGCTTTCGTTAAAATATTTTTTATGTGTCTGACACCCATCATTTTCATCATCACAAAACTAATTATATTTTGAAATTTATGACATGTTTTCGGTAAACACAAACCGACAAATTTCATTTTCCGGGATATATAGGATAGAGAGGCCTCTCACTAATACAATCAAAAATTTAACTAAAAATTTCTACAGATGGAAAATCTAATTCTTAAAGATGAAAGTGTAATTCTAGACGATGAGGTAATGAAAAAAATTGTTGGTGGAGACGGGGATGATGATCCGCCTCCTACGCCACCACCACCACCCGATGATCCAACAGGTTAATCCAATTGAAGCAAGAAAAATTTGAATAGTGCAAACAAATTCAATCCAACACGACCGCAAAGATTGCGCCCCAGCCTGCTTGCAGGCAGTTTGCCGGCAATATGGCTTACATCGTACCCTGAACTCCCTTCGCCTTTTGTGCTTTGCATCAAAAGAAGGGGCCTCATTGTACGGCCTGAGTCAGGCTGCCGAACAATTGGGCTTCAGGGCTACAGGTGTAAAGGTAAGTCTTGAACAACTGATTTCAGAATCACCTTTGCCCGGTATTGTTCACTGGAACCAGCGCCACTTTGTGGTTGTGATGCCTGGCGGCAAACGCTGCATACGGGTATTTGATCCCGCCTTCGGAGAAGTTCGTTACAAAAAAGATGAATTTCTCCGGGGTTGGGCTTTGCCCGGTGAGAAAGCAGGTATTGCCCTGCTTATGGAACCAACACCAGAACTTCATACCAATAATTCTAATGAAAAGGAGAGAAAATTCGGGATGAAGAACCTGGTGTCCTATTTTAAACCTTATCGCAAATTTATATCGCAGCTGATCTTTGGTATATTGCTTGGCACATTGCTACAATTAGTCGTTCCTTTTTTAACACAAACCATTGTTGACCATGGCATTCACCAGCGCAATGCCAACCTGATCAGCATTATTTTACTGGCACAACTGTTCCTGTTCTTTTCGCAACTATGTGTAGAATTCGTCAGGAACCGTATCCTGTTACATGTCAATTCCAGGGCCGGGATTTCACTGATCTCTGATTTTATTCATGAACTTATCAGGCTGCCCATGTCCTTTTTCGACACCCGACACCTGGGAGATATCATCCAGCGCATAGGCGACCAGAAAAGGATTGAATATTTCCTGACACATACATTTGTTAGTGCCCTGTATTTTGCGCTGAATGTTCTTGTATTTGGAACTGTTCTGATGTTTTACAGTGTTCAGATCTTCCTGGTGTTCATCGCGGGTTTTGTGCTTTCAAGTCTGTGGATCTGGCTTTACATGAAAAAGCGAAAGGTACTCGATTTCAAGCGTTTTAGCTGCTATTCCGAAACACACAGTAAAATCGTACAACTGGCCACCGGAATGGCCGATATCAAGCTGGCCAATGCTGAACAACAAAAGCGATGGGAATGGGAAAGTATTCAGGCCAAACTATTCAATATCAATGTGGATGGTTTGTCCATCGACCAGTACCAGCGATCTGGAGCTGTGTTAATCAACCAGCTGAAGAACCTGGTCATCATTTTCATGGTTGCAATGGCAGTGATGAATGGCAGCATGTCGCTGGGTATGATGATGGCGGTGATGTTTATCCTGGGCCAGCTCAACAGCCCGCTTCAACAAATCGTTACTATGGCACGATCTTATCAGGAGGCAAAACTCAGTCTTTCAAGGTTGGGAGAAGTGTTGGAGGACAGCCAAACAGAGGACCATGCTAAAAGCCTTCCATTTCTTCCTGTGGATAAGACTATCAGGTTCAGAAATGTGAATTTCGCTTATAATGCAGGGGATAAAGAATATGTGTTGAAAAATATTAACCTGACTATCCCGGCAGGAAAAGTTACAGCCATTGTAGGGCCCAGCGGATGTGGCAAAACTACCTTGCTGAAACTAATGCTTGGATTTTACGACCCACAGGAAGGGAGCATTGATGCAGGTGGCGTAGGTCTGCACACCCTCGATAAAAAACTATGGCGTGATCGCTGCGGAGCGGTTCTTCAAAACGGTTACATTTTTACCGATACCGTGTTGAACAATATCACCATGAATGAAGATGATCCTGACTTGCAACGCATGGTAAAGGCAGCTGATATGGCAAACATCAGGTCGTTTATTGAAGAATTGCCCAGAAACTATTATACGGTTATTGGCCAGAATGGAAGAAACCTCAGTCAGGGGCAAATGCAAAGGATACTGATTGCCCGTGCTATGTATAAAAATCCGGATTTCCTTTTGCTGGATGAAGCCACCAATGCTTTGGATGCGTGCAACGAACGTTCTATCCTGAAAAATTTCAACGAGTTCATCAAACAGCGCACGGTAGTGGTTATAGCCCACCGCCTGAGTACAATCAGGCAGGCAGATAAAATCGTGGTGATGGACCATGGTGAGATCATTGAGGAGGGAACTCATAACGAACTGATGACCCTTGGCAGCAGCTATTGTAAACTGGTAAGCAATCAAATGGAGATAGACTATGAAACCCAATTATCATGATTCCAATTTAGATGGACTATTGCGGGTACCCCCGACAAAGCTGATCAACTGTAGTCTGCTGTTCGTCAGTTTTGGCATATTGGTACTTTTCGGAATAGGAATGCTGGTTAGTATACCGGAGGTATCGAATGGAGTTGTCCGGCTTTACAACCAACAATCTTTTGTAAACATCTATGCCAAATCCGACAGTCGGGTAGCAGAGTTTTTTATTACAGACGGAACGGTGGTTCAAGAGGGGGATGTGTTGGCAATACTTGATAACCCCATTGCATATAAGGATTATAAAATCCTGGTCAAGTCGGTTTTAAAATTAGATTCCCTGATTAAACAACATGACACGATTGGTATAGCAAAAGTGATCCTGCCGGAATTGACTAAAACCGGTCGCCTGCTTTGTCCTTCCCAGGAAGTTCAAAAGCAAATGCAAAAACTTTCGGATCATATTTGGTCAGGAGAATACACCGAAAATAATACGGCTTTGCTGGAAATGAAAAGATTACTTGCTGATTTTAATAAAAATTTCAATGAAAAAGCAAACTTATTGGAACTGTCAGTTGCAGCAAAGAACCTTAACCTTAAACGCAACCAACACCTGCATGATTCTGAGCTCATAGCGGATTCAGAACTGGAACAAATTGAAGCAGCCGTACTTACCGAAAAACTAAAACTGGAATCACTGAAGGCCGATATCCTACAGAACAGAATCAAACTTCAGGAAGTAAACAATCAACTGATCAGCCTAAAACGTCAATACATCAATGAGCGGAACGAGATTTTTCTATGTGTAGTTAGTGCACAGCGACAGTTGCAGGAATTGATACAGGGATGGGAAGATGAATTCTTAATCAAGGCAACTGAAAACGGGCAGGTGCAGCTAACAAATACCTTTGAGAAACAGCAATTTATGAAGGCTGATGATGTAATATTGACCCTACTACCCCCAGGCCATGAGGATGTAAGGGCAAGGATGCAATGCCGAGTTGAAGAAGCCCAAAAGGTAAAGCTGGGTAATGAGGCTTTGATTGAATTGCAGGGATTTCCGGCCATTACCCATGGTTACATCCGGGGAAGTGTCAGGCAGGTTTCGGAGGTTCCGGTGGATGGAATGTACACAGTGGATATTGTACTCAAACCTTCCCTGGTAACCACACTCGGCCTTACCCTTCAAATTAACCGCTACGCTGAAGGCCGGGGAAAGATCATTACCGGAAAAGATGCTTTCCTGTTACACCTTCTCAAAAAAATATTGCCAGGTATGTAGCTGAATATCAAATTCTCTCGCAAACGTTAAAAACATTTAACATTTAAATGTCCGACAAAACCTATCAGCACGGGATATATAAGTAAAGGGTGGATGTGTCGGGTAGGCTCTTTTACAAGAGTTAATATAAAGATTGCATTAAGCACCCAAAAATATAAAATAGGGAAGCAGCCGAATCCCGTACGTGCGGGACTATAAAGAGTAGGCGGAAAACCAAAAACCAAAGGAGGGAATATGGAAGCGTATTTTGATTCGTCGTAGAAATACAAACAAATCAATGCAAACATGTACAATAATCACTGTCTTTTGTCTCACACAATCTTAAAGATTAAAAATTTTATTATATGAAAAAATTAATTTATTCTCTATTAATATGTTTACTGCTACCGGCAACAAATTATGGGCAAAGTAATGATGAGTATTGGAGGCTTTTGGAGGTAAACCCTCAAAACTTTACGGCCATTACCGATTCATTTGAACTATACATTGCTGACGAATATCCAGATTCAATCCCGCAATCCAAACTAGCTAACATTAAAGATTATTATCGCTTCGTCAACCATTGGAAAAGCAGGATTGGAATAATAAATGACACTTTGAGTTACTTGCCATATACAGAGGCAGCTCTTGCAAACCTACTTGATCCATATTGTGATGTTAGCGACCCGGCTGATTGGGATTTATTGGGCCCAAAAAGCTATAGTACGCAATGGCTTGGTTTGGTTGAAGAAGTTATTGCTGACCCGCGAAACGATGATAGTTATATTTTATCCGCCGAAAATGGTGGGCTTTGGAAAAGTCGGTCAACTGGAAATAGTTGGGAAAATGTAACTGATGATCTGTATATGCCTGGTATCGCGGCAACTGAAATAATTAGGCATCCAGTAGACCAGGACACTCTTTTCGCTTCAACTGGCGCTGGGTGGCACGAAGTGCAATATGGCATGGGAATCATTCAATCATTCGATAACGGTGAAACATGGGAAATTATGGAAGACTTTCCCTATGAAACCTGTCCTTACGTAAAGAAAGTAATCTACGATCCCTATGATGATCCTTCTGATGGGCTTGATCTATGGGCTATCACACAAACTAATAGTAGTGGCAAAATCTATTTCTCAGATGACGCTGGTGAAAGCTGGACTGAAGTTACAGGTCCTACTGGAATGCCAAATTATGCAAGGTATCATGATATTGAAATTGCTAAGCAAGGTAGTAACATTATCGTATTTGTTTCAACTAAAGACCGGTATGCCAATTTAAATGGTGGAGTATACAAATATGTAAATGGAACTTGGTCTGATCTAAGCTCTTCTTTTGACTCTAATATAACTTATAAATCGGCAAAAATTACAACACCAGATGACGGGACAATTTTTGTAATGCTAGATTATTGTGATGGTAATAACTGGGATTCAAGACAAATTTACAGGACAACAGATTACGGTAGTAATTGGCAAGGTGTAAGATCATTAGATAATGGCCGTTTAAATGACCCAAATAAGGATGAAATAGAGTACTCTGCTCTTTCAAACATTGTATATATTGGATCGGTTGATGTTTGTATGTTTAGAAATACATCCCCATACAATCTGACACATATAGTGTTAAATCCAAGCACTAACGAAACTCATGTTGATATAAGAGATATCGAAATTATTGGTTACGATATTGTAAGTGAGGAAGTATTTGAAAACATTCTTCTTGCAACAGATGGAGGCATCTCGTTGTTCACTGTAGAAATCAGCGATGAAGATCTTGAAAGCTACACATTAGAAGATTTAAATGGGAACCATTTACCAATTGGTAATTTCATGGGTCTTGGTGCATCTCATTCTGATGATGAGTTTATAGTGGCTGGAGCAGTTCATAACGGTTCGTGGAAATATGAAAATGAACAATGGACAAAATTTTATGGTGGTGATGGAGGTGATTCCGAAGTAAACTGGGACGATCAAGACTATTATTATTACCAGTCCAACTCAGCAATGTTAGGTGCATCCGGAGTTTATCCCAGGCTACTGTATAACACTGAGAATTGGTTTATTGGAATGGAGTACGAGCTAGGTCCTAATGATCCATATACTGTCTATTTCGGAAGGACAAATAAACTTGTCATATGGGATCAAAATAATGGACAATATGTTGAACGCCAACCCCCCTCTTCGGTTAAGTCTGTAGGTGCAATTGGAATAAACAACGACAATTCTATTTTTATTGCTGACTATCGTTTTGGTGGGCCTACCGAATCCAATAGGTTCAATAAATCAACTAATGACGGAGTGAATTGGACAGATATGAGTTCTAAACCAGTATATGAATATGTAAACGGAAGCTGGGTTTCAACTGAAGACTTAGATGAGGTAATAGCCTGGCGAACAATTGAAGATATTGTATTTAACCCAGACGATCCTGATGAAATGTGGATAAGCATTGGTGGAGTGCATTATGAAAATGGAGAACCTGTTGGTGGAAAACTAAAAGTACTTCATTCAACCGATTTAGGTGAAAACTGGTATGATTATTCGGAAAACCTTCCTCCGTTTCCTGTTATGACTCTTGAGTATCAGTTGGGATCAAATAAAAGGTTGTTTGCGGGTACGGATGCAGGTGTTTATTACCGTGACAATAGCATGAGTCAATGGTCATGCTTTAATGATGGCCTGCCAATTTGCCTTGTTAGCGACCTTGACTATGATCCTTGTAATAAAGAATTGTATGCAGCTACACAAGGCAGGGCCATTTTTAAAACTGATGTTTCTTTTATCGATACTGTCATAACTTACCTGGATTCAAGCCAGGTTATCGAATGGGATACGCCTAGAGAAATAGCCAATGACCTGGTTATCCCGGCAACAACTACATTAACCATTAGCTCTAATTTATTTTTGTCAGAAGATGTGAAGATTATAATTATGCCTGGAGGAAAACTTGAGATTGATGGAGGATTATTAACCAATCAGTGCGGCGACACCTGGCAAGGCATCGAAGTGTGGGGTAATCCCAGTGCTACACAATCTGCTGCCAACCAGGGTACGCTCGAGATTATAAATGGTGGTACTATAAAGAATGCAGCAGTTGCAGTACATGTTGGAAAGGAGGGTAACACCAATTTTGGAGGTGGAATTGTAGATGCGACCAATGGCAATTTTAATGATAACGCCATTGGCGTGTGGTTTGATCCCTATAGTTATACTACGACCAATGCCAGTGGATTCACCAATTGTAAGTTTGACTATTCGCTTACGCTGAATGGTGAAGCCACCTTTACCCATGTAAAGCTGAATGATGTGCACCACGTGGCATTTGCTGAATGCGAATTCGCCAACAATTCAAACGCGGACCACAGGGGTTATGGTATTTACAGCACCAGTGCAATCTTCAGTGTTGAGGGTACTTGTGCCACATACTCAGGAACAGATTGTGTTGAGTGGGACAACAGCCAATTCGAAAACCTTGACTATGGTATTTATGCCACGGCATCCAATACCACAGACCTGGCTGACGTGCGCCACACTACTTTCACCGATAACCACCATGGTATTTACCTGAGCGGGATGACTTTGCCACGTATAACTTCCAACGAGTTCTACATTGAAAAATCAGCTGCACTAGACGGATATGGCTTGTACCTGGATGCATGTACACAATATTGGGTTGAGGATAATCACTTTGAGGGCTCCGGGTTGTCAAAGCCAATAGGTATAGGTGTTTATGTAAACGAATCGGGTGAGGATGCCAACGAAATCTACCTAAACTCTTTTGACTATGTGGAATATGCTGTAATTGTAAAGGGTGAAAACCGTAAAGTAACAAGACCTCAAACTGGTCTGCAAATACTTTGTAACTATTACGACAACACCCTCTTTGATGAAACTATAATTTATGAAGGCCTATTTAATCCTCCTACAGATGATGGCATTGCCCCCCTCCAGGGGCAAAATTCCATCGATGTTGAAGATATGGCTGGGAACATCTTCTATTACAATACAACAACTTCTGGTGATTACGATGACATCAACAACGAGTCCAACCACTTTTACTACTATTACTCCGATGATGCAAGTGGGTATAATGTTGAACCACTGGACTATACCACAAGTACAGTTACTAAAGTAGAAAAAGACACTGATATCTGGACTTATGCAGGAGGCTGTCCTCCCGGCATTTCAACCGGTGGTGGTGGTGGTACAGAAGAATCACGCTCGGCCATGGAAGATGCACAAACAGAAATTGCGGCTACCGAAGCAGTATTAATGGCCCTGGTTGATGGAGGCGACACCGAAACACTCAATGCCGAAGTGGAAAGCAGTACTCCGCCCGAGGCAGCCCAGATGTATAACGAACTCATGGCCGAATCGCCCAACCTCTCCGAAACAGTGGTGGAAAGCACCATAGAAAAGGAAGATGTACTGCCCAATGCCATGCTGCGCGATGTAATGGTGGCCAATCCACATACTGCTGCCTCAGTGCAATTGCTCGATAAACTTGATGACCGGGATAATCCCATGCCTACCTATATGAAAGCACAGATACTGGCCGGGCGTAGCATAACATCATTAAAGGCTGAATTGGAAGGACAGTTGGCAGCGCACAATGTACGCAAGGCCAAAGCCATGAATAACATTGCCCGCTACTTTGGCAATTTGCCCGATGAACCCACTGCCTACGACAGCCTGCTATTGCTTTACCAGGCCGACAACAGCCTGAGTAGCCACTATATGCAGGCATGGTTACACCTGCAAGCCGGCGAATACCTTTTGGGGCAAAATGTAATGGCAGGTATTTCTTCTAACTTTACCCTAACTGTGGATGAATCGGCAGAATACCAAAACATGCTCTTGCTTTATACCATGCTAAAGGGGCTGTTTGATGCCGGGAACAACATTGACGACCTCAGCGAGGCACAGATAGTACAACTGCAAAGCATGGTTAATGCTGAAACAGGCTTTGCCAGTGTTTATGCCCGCAATATCCTGCTGGCCCTTGATGTATCTGATTACAAAGAGCCGGTAATTCTGCCCAATACTTTAAAAAGCACCGAGGCCGAGGAAGCTTACAAGGAAGTGCTCAACGCCCCGGCACCAAAAATGCTGGAGGTATATCCCAATCCATCAAAAGATTTCGTAATTTTGGGCTATCTCTTCGATAAAGAGACCCAAGGAATGATCGAGATCAGGGATATTTCGGGAACACTCATGCAAAGCATTCCGTTTAACGGCATGCAGGATCAGATTACTGTAATTACCCGCAACTGGAACCCGGGCATTTATGTGCTCAGCCTTGTAGTGGGTGATAAAGTAATTGAAACCACTAAATTTACCCTGGTACATTAACATTAAACCACAAAAGTCTCCCGGATTTTAAGCCGGGAGGCTTTTTACAAAAAATCAGGGTATGAAAAATTTACTATTTATTCTTGTCACATTGCTGTTCATCGACTTTGCCCATGCCCAAAAATGGGAAAATATTATTGGTGTTTCGGGCAGAAAGGATATGAGTGGTAGAATCACTGAACATTACGATCATGGCTATTTGATTTGTGCGAAAATGAAAGAAGGATATGCTAACATGCATGGATGGCTTATTAAAACAGATATCAATGGTGAGGTGTTGTGGGACAAACAAATTGCAGTATTGCCCGATAAGGTTAAGATTAATAAAATCCTCTCTGATAACCAGGGCAACATGTACATTTTTGGTTGGTTACTCGACCGAAACTTTCCACATGAATTTCCTTTGGTACTTAAGCTAAATGCTTGTGGCGAAAAGCTCTGGTGCAGGATGCTGGTATTCGAAGGTTATGAATTTGGATTTTTTAAAGATGCCATGTTTCTCGCAAATGGTGACCTACTCGGCCTGGCTTCACTTGAGGCCGAAGATTACTTGCAACATGATAAACTTTTTTTAGTACAAATGTCACCAGATGGGGAGTTTAAGTGGAAAAAATCCTACGCCTCCAAAGACAATCACCCTCTTTTTGCAAACAGATCGGGTGCCAGCTTGGATAAATGTGGTGATTATTATATAATTACGGGATATGTATATTCGCCCTACCCTAATGGCAATCCCACCCATGTATTTCTACGCCCCATGTTTATTGGGATAGATGAGCTTTTTAGGGAGAAGTGGGTGGTAGAATATGGCATTGCAGATTCGCTATTGGGCAAGGCTGAGAGAGTTATTGCTGTAAATGATACACTTTTTATGGGAATAGGGAGATATCGCTTTGTAGAAAATGGCATTATGGATATGGAAGCCTGGCTGATGTTTTTTAACCATAAAGGTGAACAGGTGGGGTATCATACCATTAAGGATGAGCAATTGGGCTCGGGGGTGTTGGAAAGTTGCTTTTTAGAAATTGAACACATTGAAGATGATAAATATTTTGCAACAGCAAGTTTTTTGGTTGATGAACCATTTAATTATGAGGCTGGTGAAATGGTAATAGATACTGCCGGAAATGTATATAATTGTACAATGGACGACCGAACATGGGGGGGGGGAGCAAATTACCTGCAAAAAACCTATGATAATAAATATATCCTTGCTTCCGATATTTCACAGCCCGGCCAAACAACAAGTAATATTTCACTTCGTAAAATCAACCAAAATCTGGAGCATGACACCCTATATCCGGGCAACTACACCTACGATAGCCTGTGCAGGCACACCATAGAGTCAGGCATTATAGACCTTGCCGGCTGTGATGTTATCACAAGCATTGGTGAGGTTCCAACGCTGGAGGAGTATCGCAAAGGTTTGCAAAGCATCCCCATAAAAGCCAGCCCAAATCCTTCCGGCACAGGAGAAGTATTGCTGGAATACAAAAACACCGAATCCTTTGCCAACCTGGAACTGCGGGTTACAAATATTTACGGCAAACAAATTCACACAGAAACTGTGCTCCCTTACCAGGGAGCTACCCGCCTGCACACCCACTCCTGGCCCACAGGAATGTACATTGCAACAATTTACAGCAATGGGCAGGTAAGGGGGAAGTGTAAGGTGGTGGTGGAGTCAAAATGATAAATGAAGTAATTTTTAATAAACCACATAAAATGAAAAAGTTAATACTGTTTACTATAATATTATTGATTTCTGTAAATGCTCTACCTCAGGAGCTAATGACCATAGGTGAAGTTTTTGATTTTGAGATAGGAGATAAATATCAGTATGAGGGAAATGGTTTAAACCAGCCACCCAATGCCGATAGAATTAGCATCACGGATAAATTTTACTCTGAAGAAAACGATACAGTATTTTATGTTCGCTACCACGATTCATATTATACAATAATCGAGAACTATGAACTGGTCTATTATTTCTGGACTGATACCGATACCATATTTTATACTAATCTGGATACATGTATTACTACATACAATTGGAAACCTTATGATACCAGTATGGTATATTACGATACCTTGATTTTTAACTCAGCAGAACACTGCGATTCTCTGGTTAATGGATACTCCTGCCAGATGTTTTCCTTTGAACCTGTGTATTATGTCAGGCATTATGCGAAAGGTTTAGGCATGGTTAAAGATTTTTATGATTCACCATCAGCCTACTCCATGATGGACAATGTGCTATTCTATTACGAAAAAAACGGCATTGGATGTGGCACCCCTGATACATTGACAGTCTCTATAAACGAACGACAGGAAAATAATAATTATATTATTTACCCCAACCCTGCCAGCGTTTTAATAACCGTCGAATTTAGCCAGGCTCACCAAAAAGCATTATTTCAAATAATGGATATGGGTGGGAAAGTAGTATTGGAAAAGCAACTTGAAATCAACCACCAATGTATAAATATTTTATCTATACCGCCCGGAACTTATGTTTACAGGATATTTAACAAAGATGGATTGGATGAGAAGGGGAAGATTGTAGTGGAGTGAGAATGATGTAAGAAATCCGATGTTAGATGTCCCCCTTTACTTCGTTTTGGACGGACAGGTAAGATTTTTGATCTGGTTTCATAAACTTCTTATATCACAGATCTTAGATCGGACTTCTGATATCTCTCATGACCCACAACCTCAGGAAAGAATAATGAATATTGAACCGCTGAATATTGAGCCTGCAAAATCCTGCCGGTGCTGGAGCGAATATTGAAATGTACAAGCAGGCCTGTTCTCCCCTGATCTGCCTACCTTAGTTTTATTTAGGCTGATCGGGGGATGCTGTGGACCTTCGAGAAGTATAAATTGTCTTCGACATTTTCAACCATGTTACCCCAACAAACCCAACATCCTATATTTTCTATTACTTACTCCTAAATTTAATACCCTGCACCAAAGGCCGGGGAAAGATCATCCCCGGAAAAGATGCCCTCATATTACATCTTTTCAAAAAAATATTGCCTGATAAATAACTGGAAATCAGCCCACCCCACAAACGTTAAAAACATTTAACATTTAAATGTCCGACAAAACCTATCAACCCAGGATATATAAGTAAAGGGTGGATGTGTCGGGTAAGCTCTTTTACAAGAGCTAATATAAAGATTGCATTAAGCACCCAAAAAATAAAAAAGGGAAGCAGCCGAATCCCGCACGTGCGGGACTATAAAGATTAGGCGGAATACTAAAAACCAAAGAAAGGAGGTAAGATGGTAGTTTATTACAATTCTTCATAAAAGAGGCTAATTCTTCAAATTTCAAAGAAGTAAATTTTATGAAAAGCAGAACCCGCTTATTGTTGTTGAAACAGTTGGCACAATTAATCTTTCTATTAACTAACATTAATTTCTAATGAGAAAAACAATTCTTATTTTTGTGCTTGCAGTATTTGCAATCACTGCATGCAAAAAAGAAAACACGGGTGAAATGAATACGCCCCAAATGAACAACAGCCAAAAAACCGAAGCATTGATCCTTGCTTTTAAGGACAAGCTCGACAACCACCTGAAAGACGGCACCACCTATGCAGCCGACAGCGCTGTTTGGTATGTAGAGGCATTGCTTAATTATTCCTATGGCTATGCAACGGCCCTGGGATGCACCTTTGAAACCGATTCCGTTGGCACAACTGTAAATACCGGTGGGAGCAATGGTTATACTTTAGCTCAACTTAACGATGTGTACGAATACCTGGAAGAAGAAGCAACCGGAAACATCCCGGACGACCATTACATCTTTTGTATTGATGTTTCGCTGGGAGTAAACGGAAGCCAGGCTACATTTTCAGGTGTTACCGGATATGCTAGACCGCTCCCGGATTTTAAATCAACTGATGACGATGACCCAGGCTATTGGTACTGGGGTGATGAACTGGGAATGTGTGGCCCGGACGTGGGCAATAATATAGGTATGGATGCCACAGACATTATTGAGGCTCAAGTGAATGCGACTGCTGATTATGACTATTTTACTAATCTTGAACAAGTGACGGTTTACTTTGACAGTACAATATATGATCCAAACTTCCCTTTTAATGATCCTTATTTACTCCCATATCGAAGTTTTACTTATCGTGATACGGAAGGTAATTCAGACTTTTGCCTGTCACCTTCACATATTAATTATTACAGTGGGAAAAATGGAGCATTACATATGCTAACAGCCAACAAACCAACTAATAAGGAATTTGCCTATTGCGAGATAGCGTCCCTTAACTTTCCGTGGAACAACACCGATTTTCATATGATTACCTATGTGTATGGGAATCCTGTTGAGGGGCCGTAACGAAATGTAATTTTATACCAGGCTGTTGCATTTGGCGTAGGTTAAGAAGTTTGTTTGCCAAATGTAACAGCCCACTAATTAATATAAAAATATTCAAATATACCACCGATATGAAAAAGGCATTACTATTCTTATTCTTTATACTTATAATTCACGCTGCATTTCCCCAACAAACATTTTTCACCCAAATTGACGATAATAGTTTTCATAAACCATGGGATATTTTAATTAAGTCAGATGGGAATATGCTCTTTTGTTCCTACTACAAAAAAAATAATGATAGTTGGAACTCAGTTTATGAGTTAGACTATTCGGGTGATATTATTAATGAATGGACTTTTACCGGTACAAATAACGAGCGCTATGAAAGCACACAACTGCTGGAAGTCCAAAATCATATATATCTTTTTGGCGAAGGACAAAACCCAGATGCATTCATTTCTTTACGTAAGTTTGATATGCAACTGAAGGTAGTTGATAGCCACGAATATAGATTTGATGGTTTATCATGTGAACGCCTAATACCAGGAAAGGTAATTTACAGGGATACTACATTTCATATTTTTAGCCAGATAACTATTGGCCCATGGGAGTCGCCGAGCTATTTCAAAATTGGATTATCCGGTGTTAAACATCATTCAGCCTACCATATCTCAACAACCGGGCAAGTACTGTTCCCATTTGATTTCTACTTATCTCCTGGCTCCGAAAATTTGTTTACAGTTTCTTTTGACTTGGCGACAACCTTAAGTGCCATGGGAGTATTTACTGAATTTGACCCTCACATGACTGTTATTTCACAATTTCCAATACCTGAAGAATCCATCCTGTCTTATAATGTATTGCGGAAAACTGATTCCACTATGTATGTTGCATCCAACAAATTGGATGCTATTAACTTTGAGTATAGCTCAATGGTGAATGAACTTGATAGAAATGGCAATGTGTTGAATCAATTTATCTTTAATTGCAATGATGATTCGGCTTCACATGTAGCCCATTTCAATTCTCTGGATACCTTAGCAGATGGGAACCTGGTACTTTGTTCAACACATAACTTAGATGCACCAATGAATGTCCAACAACAACCAACAAAGATTATGCTATTTAAGCTTAGCCCAAACCTTGACCTTATTTGGCAGAAATATCTTTTTGGTGTGGAGGGGATGTACGAGGCAAATTCAATGAAAGCCCATCCGGATGGAGGTATAGTTGTTTTAGGCACTTATAGCCCAACCCCACCAACCAACCCTGATATTAAAGAAGTTTTCCTGATGAAAACAGACAGCGATGGTTTATTGACAGGCATAAATCAAAACCAGCAAAAAATCAAAACCACAGAAGCCATCCTCTATCCCAACCCGGCCAGCGATTTTGTAAACATCGAATTCAGCCAGGTTTACCAAACGGCCAGCTTTCAGTTAATGGATATTGGTGGGAAACTTATATTGGACAAACATTTATATTCAAATTACCAGCGAGTCAATGTTTCGGGCATCCCGGCAGGAACCTATGTTTACAGGATATTTAACAAAGAGGGATTGGATGAACGGGGGAAGGTTGTGGTGGAGTAGGGAAATTTTGTATGTTAAGTAAAGCGAAATCCCGCCAATGCAAGGATGAATTCTGAAGTGTAAATGTTTCAGCCCATTAAAAGTTAAATATTTTTGATGTTGGTGGAATATCGAATGTTAAAGTAAAAAAGGTTTGAGACTGTACTAACATTATTATTGAACTAATTCTGTTCAACAAGCCCCGTTAAGCCCTATACCTTTCATTTCCTATTTCCTCCCCTTACAATTTAGGCACTATTCCAAAGACCAGGGAAAGATCATTATTGGAAATAAGGTTTTTCTGGTCTATCCATTGGGAAAAATCTTCCCCAATAAGTAATTGTAAACCAGCCCGCCCATGGAACGTTAAAAACATTTAACATTTAAATGTCCGACAAAACCTATCAGCACAGAATATATAAGTAAGGGGAGGATGTGTCGGGTAAGCTTCTTTTCAAACTAATATAAAGATTGCATTAATCACTCTAAAATATAAAAAAGAGAAGCAGCCGAATCCCGCACGTGCGGACTGAAAAGATTAGGTGGAATACTAAAAACCAAAGAAAGGAGGTAAGATGGTAGTTTATTACGATTCTTCATAAAAGAAGCTCATTTATCAAATTTCAAAGAAACAAATTTTATGAAAAACAAAACCTGCTTATTGTTGACGAGCAATAAGCACTTTAATCTATTTTTTAACTAAAACATTAATTTCTAATGAGAAAATTAATTATTATTTTTGTGCTTGCAGTATTTGCAATTACTGCATGTAAAAAAGAAAACACGGGTGAAATGAATACCCCCCAAATGAACGACAGCCAAAAAACCGAGGCACTGATCCTTAACTTTAAGGACAAGCTCGATAATCACTTAAAAGACGGCACCAGCTATGCAGCCGACAGTGCTGTGTGGTATGTGGAGGCCTTACTAAATTATTCCTATGGTTATGCTACAGCATTGGGATGCACCTTCGAAACCGATTCCGTTGGAATAACCGTAAACACCAACGGAAGCAATGGTTACACTCTGTCACAACTAAATGATGTGTACGAATACTTGGAAGAAGAGGCAACCGATAACATCCCGGACAACCATTACATCTTTTGTATTGATGTTTCATTAATAGCAAATGGAAGTCAAAGTACATTTTCCGGAGTATCAGGTTACGCGAAACAGTTTCTACCAAGTTATAAATCTACTACTGATACCTCAGGTTATTGGTACTGGGGAGATGAACTGGGAATGTGCGGCCCTGATGCAGGACAATATATTGGCATGGATGCTACTGATATTATTGAGGCATCAACAAATGCAACAGCAGATTACGACTACTTTACAAACCTAGAAAGCCACGGTGTACTTTATCCTGACGATTATGAGGATCCAAATTTTCCGTTCACTGACCAGTACCTTATGCCATATCGTTATTTTGTTTACTACGACTCCACCGGGGCAAACGCGGATTTTTGTTTGTCACCCTCTCATATGAGCTATTACTGCGGAAATAACGGAGCTATTTATATGGTGAAGGATCTAAAACCGACAAATAGAGTTTTTGCGTATTGTATGGTTAGTTATCTATCTTTTGGAGTACCAGATTTGGATAGACATGTATGGTCAATTACATTTGGAAGTCCAATCGAGCGTGAATAATCACTATTAAAATAAATATAAAGTTGCAAGCCCAGGGTTTCGATTGGATAACCTGACTGTAGAAAGTGATGATCTGAAATCTTTATGATTTTGGGCTTGCATCTTTCTAAAATCAAAAAAAACACAGCTATGATAAGATTAATAATGTCTACATTTACAGTAATTCTGTTTTCTTTACCAACATTCCCCCAGCAAACCTTCTTCACACAAATCCACGATGATAAGTTCCACAATCCAACGGATGTTATTATAAAACAAAATGGGAATATGATGTTCTGCACCCAATATTGGCCACAAGATAAAGGCTGGAATAGCATGATATTTGAAGTCAATAATTTTGGTGAAGTAATGAATGAATGGGCTTTTAACAAGACAGTGGAAGAAAACCTACGATGTATAAGAATACTTGAATATAATGAACAAGTTTATCTTTTTGGGGAAGGGCACAAAACCTTATCTGGATTTGACAAAGCCAATGTATCCATAATAAAATTTGATATGCAATTAAATGAAATTGGACATTATAGTCACATAATTCAAGGAATTGATCCTATTAGGCTATTGCCAACAAATGTTCAATGTAGGGATACTACTTTCCATATTGTTGGCCTTACTATGTTTTCAGATATAAACACTACACCCTTTTACTTTAAAACATCTCCATCCTGTTTAAACATTCACTCATCATATTATGCTCCAGGAACGCTTGTAGATATTTGGCCACAAGGTTTTTACCTATTGCCTGGCTCCGATAACCTTTTTACAATTTGTCAAAAGTGGGGTGGCCCAAAAGATGTTTTTTGTCACTTCTATGAATTTGATACAATGATGTCTGTAGTTTCCGACATCCCAATTGCAATGAACGGTTCTGGACTCGCAATGATTGGGTATAAAATTATAAAAAGCAGCGATACTACATTCTACCTTGCATACAATTTCTGGGACTTGGATGAATGGAGTTCGAAAGTTACCAAGTTTGACTTAAACGGAAACATATTGCGTGATTTTATTTTTGAATGCCATGAGGATTCATCTTCATGGATAGCCCATTACAACGGTATGGACACATTACCTGATGGTAACCTACTTTTATGTACAACCTGGAATTTAGATAAGGAATTTAATGTCCAGCAGGAGCCAACTAAAATTATGCTTTTTAAACTAAGCCCAAACCTCGACCTTATCTGGCAGAAATATCTCTTTGGTGATGATGGCATGTACGAAGCCTACGGTGTAAAAGCTCATCCAGATGGAGGGATTGTTGTGTTGGGAACGTATAGTAGAACACCACCAACTTCCCAAGACATCAAGGAAGTATTCCTTATGAAAACGGATAGCGACGGCTTATTAACACATATTGGCGATGGTGAACCAAAAATAAAAACCACCGAAGCCATCCTTTTCCCTAACCCTGCCGGAGAAATTGTATACATCGAATTCAGCCAGGTTTACCAAAATGCGGTATTTCAGTTAATGGATATTGGTGGGAAAATGGTGCAGGAAAAACAACTGAACTCAAATTTCCAAAGCGTCAATATTTCAACCATCCAGGCAGGAACTTATGTTTATAGGATATTTAACAAAGAAGGCTTGGATGAAAGGGGGAAGGTTGTGGTGGAGTAGGGATTGATATAAAAAGTCCGAAGTTAGATTTCAGGGAAGGTCAACCGTCTGCTAAAGCCTTAGAAGCTGTCTAAATTTCGTTTTTAGAATTTCTTATGATGTATTTTTTGTCAGATCAAGGCATTTTTGAGAAGCATAGCCATCCGCGTGCCGCTGAAGCTTTAGCGGAGGGGCAAGCTACGTGTCAAAATAATAACAATGAGATGGCGAAAAAGACACATAGTAAAACTGAGGGATGAATTTTAGACAGCTTCTTAGGCCTGCCCTGAACTTTCAGCGTAAATGCAGGGCGGACAATGGTTGATTTGGTTATCGTGTGACACCATTGTGTGGGCTCAACTAAAAATTTGTACCGTTTGGTACCAGTAGTAGAAAGAAGATTTATCCGGCTGTCTCTTCAGTTTATTTAAAAAATTCCAGTTTGGATCTTCCACAGTAAGCGATTTAATGTCCTCTCCTTTGTAGTAGGAGATAGCATTTAAATCACCTGATAACAATTTAGCCGCTAAGTATGCCACCTTTGAAGAAGCATTTATTGCATCATCAATTCGAAAACTACCTGACATTAAGTACCCGCTACCGAAGGCTCTAATCCCGTTTTGCAATAATTTGAAATTTGATCTTGCCGGTTCTTCGTTATTTGTTTCTCGCTTAGTGATGATCAAACAAGTATCAATGGTATCCTGCAGAACCATTGATGGGGTGAGTTGTACTTTGTCATTTTTGTTTTGCCGGAAATTTATTTCTTGCCTGGCATGAGCCTCAAAACTTTTTGCTACAATTTCCATATCTGAAATCTTCTCGAATAGCCTGCTTAAATCGAATAGCTGTTTACAAATCTCCATGGCAAAAGGTTGCTTTCCTTTGTAATATGGAATTCCAATTGTATTGGGTGCAAAGGCAGTTAACTTATCGCCTGTTATGGAATTAATGGAAGGTGTTTTTACTGCTAATATCACATCTGTGTCAATCCACTTTGTTTGAATATTACTCTCAACAAGTTCAGGATAAATGGAGTTTTCTACCAATACATCAAGTAAAATTTTACCTGGTACTTTTGTGTTGAAAACAGATTCAAAAGTAAAAGAGTAATGCGCTTTGGGAACACCAGGTTTATAACTTCTTTGTTTATCTAAATCAACAGTAGTAAATTTGGAATTTTCAATTACCTTGCCTAATAAATTTTCAAATTCCTTTCGTTCAGTTTTGCATATGATGTCAATATCAATTGAGTAGCGGTTATCTTCTTCTAACAGAAGTACCAGGCTGGTACCACCTTTAAAAACAAATTCGAGGCCATTGCTTTTTAGCTGTTCGAGAAGGTGCAAGGCATAAATCATCTTCTCCAGAATATTAGTTTGTATCAATTTGTGCTCCTTTTGTTTCCGAAAGGATTCTAACCAGTCAATTGTAAAGCATTTGTCTTTAATCATCTATTATGTCTTTTATAATGTAGTCCATGTTATTCTTCATGAAAGATTGAATTTCTTTTTCTCTTTTTCTTCTTTTGGCATAACTGAATAACTTACTAAAGTTGATCGTGTAATTATTAATTGCATTCTCATAAATGCGCCCAAGTTCAGATCCTTGATAGAAATAAAACAATTTTTTCTCTGTAAACAGATCGACAAGTATCTTCTCAAGCAATGGAGTTGAAAATTTCAACTTATTATCAATTCTTTTACCAATCGGAGAGCGAGATAAAAGCTTTTTAATCACTATCGGATAATCACTCTCCAGTATATAATAATCAATTGTTCTGTCATCTGGATTAAAGTATAGATCATATTCGGTGGTATCCTTTAGATAATAGAATAATGATTCAACAAAATCCTTTTCAATTTCGATAATGAGTATGCGTTTACTTGTTTGATGTTGCGAAAATTCGTTAAGCCATTCAGTTTCCCAAATGCAATATTTTACCTCCTGAAATTTCCCCTGAATCATCTTTGCAATTTTTAGCAATTCTGGAGATAACACAGGTTTGTATTTTGGCTTATTTGAAATTGCATAGAGTCCTCTTCTTAAGGTTTTAATAATGTTCTTGTTTTTTAGGTCGTAGATCCTCCAACGTAATGTCCCTTCTTTTAAATTAGGTTCAAAATTGCGAAAAAAATCAAAGAGCTCCGCTCGACTAAAAGATGCCCTATCTTTAAACTCAGCAATAAGGCTATTTTCAATTATTCTTGGCATATTAATCAAATTTGCGGCAAATGTACATATAATTGGCAAATACAAGAAATCCAACTTATGCCAATAAAATGTAATATTGGCATTTATTAGAAATGTATTGTTAGTGGCCGTCCTGGTTTTTTTGCCCTAAATACTGAAGGATCAGTTGGCTTGCGTGTCAATGGTAAGTGTGTGAGCCGACCGTGACCAAAAAAAGCCCCCTTCAAGCGGGGACTTAATAAAGATTGAGTGAAAGCATTCCTACATGTGCCCCTCATCCGCGAAGGAGTAATACGCCTCAGAAGTCAGGATCAGGTGACCAAGGAACGAGATATCCAGAAACTCACCGGCGGATTTCAGTTTCCTTGTAAGTTTTTCATCCATAACTGATGGCTTGAGATTGCCAGAAGGATGGTTGTGGCTTACGATGATGGACGATGCATTAACCTTCAGGGCAAGCTGAAATATTACTTTTGGGCCTGCAATGGGATTCACTGAATGTGCATCCCCGAACGTTTGCAGTCGATCAACTTTGGTTCCAGGGGTGGCCAGTGTTCCCGGAAGGGGTTGATTGGCTGTAAGCGTGGAAATTCAGGTTCCCTCGATGGGGTTCTGAATTTCTCGTTATCCCAAAAAAAAGCAGCCCCGGGGAGGGCTGCTTAACGAATGATCTAAAAATAAGTGGACATTAACTCGATCAGATCTATATCTCCATTGCGATAAGCGTTTTGGATTGCACCAAATTTACCACTATAAAATCTGGCATTTTCAAGCAACCAGGAAAGAGGTTTACCGGTAACATCAGCATAGAACCTAAAATCGTCAGCGGTAAAAGCATCGCAGTAAGATTCGAGGAAGATAGTAAGTTGTTGGGCTGTTTCAGACTCAACTACGCTTAGGTAGGATTCTGATCTGCTTTTGATTGCTGTAAAATTCATTTGGATTTGTGCATTCATTTTGTGTTCTATTTTATGGTGATTACATGTTGGCTTCATCAGCGAAGGAGTAATAGGTATCGGAAGTCAGGATCAGGTGGTCCAGCACAGTAATATCAAGAAGTTCACCAGCTGATTTTAATTTTCTGGTAAGCTTCACATCCATTTCGGATGGTTTGAGATTTCCTGAAGGGTGGTTGTGGCTTATGATAATGGAAGAAGCATTTGTTTTTAATGCTGTTTGGAAGATTACCTTCGGATCCGCAATTGTTCCTGTTGTTCCTCCTGTTGCTATGTGATTTACAGCAAGCAGGGCATTTGTGCGGTTAAGGCACATCACATAGAAAGATTCTACATGATCGATGTTGTCGTCCCAAACTGCAGCAAAAATTTCGTAGCTGGCATGTGAGCTGGTAATCTTCGGTCTGTCGCAAGCTTTCACTTTGTTGCGATAGGAAATCTGAACTTCAGAAATGTTTTGTGTAAACAAATTATAGTTTGTATTCATTTGATCTGCCAATTTCCCTGTTGGCCTTTGTTTTTATGGCATTGGGAGCGCCTATTAATTAATAATTTGCTCTCCCCCAGAAAAATGAAGTTCAGGTGGGGCTGAACTTTATTTTTCCGAGCTTCAAATCTTTCAAACAAGGCCGGCTGTCAATTTCGGATTCATCGGAAGGAAATTGTTACGACGCCTGGGGATTCAATGAAAATCCTGTTGGAAAGCTGGTAGGGCAGCCAGCTTCATTTGGTTTGGGTTTTATTGGATAGCCTTAGTGCAGAATAGATTTGAGCGTGTACCTTTTAGAGCAATTATTATTAATAGAAAGGATCAGCGGAAAATCGGATCTGCGATAGCAGGTCGATTTTGACGGAGATTCTAAAAACGAGTGAGATTGAAATGGTGGTGCAACCATGCTGCGGTAGTACATGCAGCAAATTTCAGGTGGGGAATAAATAATGAAATCAGACTTTGTTGATTCTAATATTTATTACACTGGGGGGCAAAGTGGTGAGAAAATCAGACTTTGTTGATTTTCGCATTTAGTATCTTTTGGATTTGGTCGGTGTTGGACATCGTGGAGCGATACCGATAGGCTGTTTAAAGCGATTCAACATTTGCAACTTTGGTTATATGGTGGCCTGCGATATTTGTAGCGGTCGCAAATGTTGGATCGGCGGGATGTTTGGGGCAGTTTTTCTTTTTGCCAACTTTTTCATTTCGCAAAAGAAAAAGTTGCGACATGGCAGGGCTGTCGGGTCATATCATCGAGGCACAAAGCGGTTAAATTGGAAATTGAATCAGCCGAGATACCATTGACGAAGTGCTATTTGCAAACAGCAAATAGCGAAAATTTTCTGATTTAGGACTGCCCCTGCAATCCTTTACCCTTAAAATCAATCCATTAACCTTGGCTCTACCTTTGCAAGGTAGAAATTGAGCTTTAAGATTAGCGAGCCGCTCAGGATTGAAGGTGCAATTGCACCCTAACAAAAAAATGGATATATGATTGTAATTAACATATGTACCCCTTACAAACCGAAAGGATCAATAGAAAAGATTAGTGCTTTGTGCTCGGTGTTTTACTTTTACCACTTTTGGCCTTAGAACGGAGAAAGTTCGAAGGGGTGAAAAAAGTAAAATTTCAGGTATGATGGGTAGGGTATCTTTTTGCTTTGCAACCATAGTGTATAAAGGAAATATTGGAAAACAAGTAAGCCAATTTAGCCGTCCTGATTTGCTGCCCCATCATTAGAATTTGGGCATGTTTCACCAAGCAAAAAGTAAGAATTCCCCTAAAACAGATGTTAGCCGCCGCAAACATCTGCTGAAATTCAACATCTTAAGCTTTGTTCAACTTTTTTAAAGTTGAAAAAGACTATTTGATTACGAGCCGCGCGGAATGAAAGGTGACATTGCACCCTAATAAAAAAAGGGGTATATGATTGAGGGTGATACTATTTTCACTTAGTTAACCTCGATACTTCAAACAGTTTGTGAAAATAGAATTTCAAATGAGAATTAAAAGGGTGTACTTCCCAATAAATGAAATTGATGTTCCAGAGGTAGGCAAGGCAAAATACTCTTTTTTTCAACCAGTTTCCTGAATAAAATTTTAGTGTTTGATTCAGGAAAATGTTCTTCCAATTTCCCTTGAATTTCTTGATCGGAATAACTATTGCAGGGTTTGATCTCATCCGTCGTAAAATCAATCAATGCTTCATCAGATACTTTGATGCTCTCTTGATTTCTATCACTAAAATCAATAAGGTAATCTGCAATATCATAGCCTTTATTTTTCTCCTCTTTCGATGCTCTTTCCTCAAGCAAGCTACTTATTGAAACATCAAGCTTGTCTTTTAATAATGACTCCATTTTCTTTTCCCAAAGCTCATAGGCACCCAGGTCAGGATAAAGGATTATCTGTCGGTGTTTTAAGCTTGTGAAATGCTTTGGATTCAGGTTTTGGAGACCTCCAGTAGCTAACCAAATATAATCGGGCAAATACAGGCTTGCAAGCACTGCAGTCTTTTCACTCTCAACAATACAAACAGGTTTGTCAGATAGTGCCAGCAAGTGCTCCCCAAATAGACATTGCCTTAGGTTGAATTGTTCCAATTTTAATATTGAGTGTGCCCAGCTAATGTGATTGTGGGGCTTCTTTATCCGCTTGCCTGAATTGAAGTCATAGAGCATTACCTTCCCGGTTCGTACTTTTCCCTTGATGTCAATCTGCCAAAACGCTGTTGCGCCAGTCCAGTGTTTGGAAGTTCCAATTCGGTATTGTTTTATTGCTCGCCTTACTGCCTCTTCACCAAAGTTGTTTTTGAGGAAAAGGATTAAGTTGTTCTTCTCATAATTTTGCAAAGACTTCTTAAGTAGTTCTTCCGGAATTAAGGATGCAATTCTACTTGCCTTAGGGTTGGGCTTTTTAGATACTATTGGCAAAGGGCTATTAATATCATTATCCCTAAAATACTGCCCTGGCTTATAGTGATAGCCACAGTTAACTTCACGGTTGCACCGTCCTACATGATCTGCAACATAATTTCCGTCCGCTTCACTTACATAACGGACAAAGCTCTTCTTACTTCCACAGGCCGGGCAGTTGTGCCTTGTTTTGAGGCCCCGGTATTGTTCCAGTTGAAATTGGTACTGCATAATATCAAAGAGTGGTCTATTGGGGTTTTATAGTAGAGAATAGTTTGTAGGGTAGAGTTTCATTTGTTCTCAAAAAAAATATTTTCTCAAAATGTTGGTGTTTTGATGAGAAACAGGGGTATGTAACAGATATTCAACATTATAGCCCTCATCATTTGTTCATCAAAATATTTAATGCCTTGATTATCAAGGGGTGTTTTGATGAATCTTGATGAGCGTTTGATGAGCACTGTTTTTTGCTTTGATGAAATGATGAGCTTTTGATGAACGTTTGATGAGACATAAAACACTAATAATAAATATATTATAAAAATAATCATCAAATCATCAAGATTACAACTCCTTGAATAATTCTTCTTTGAAGGTAAAAAACCTGCCTTTTGCTGGAATACTTAATCCATCTTCCAGAATCTTTTGATAAGAAAGAGAATTCTCTTCCTGTTTCAAGCCCCACTTTTCCTTAATAATTGATCTGGCCTGGTTCATGCTAAGGCTTTTATGGTTTATTCTGTAATACAAATCACAAATGTCTTTCATCTGATATTGAATTACACCTTCTGTCTTTCTCTCTGCACTATAATACAAATTGCTTAACATCGACAAGATATCTATTTCTATGCCATTCCTGTTTCCTCTTTTTAGCTTTTCAAGTGCTTCAGTATGGATTTGATTTGGAGTAAACCACATTCTTGATTTTGATGAAGTCGTCAATTGCCTGTTTTGAAGATAATGGATAAAGGCTGGGATCTCAGATGTCAATTTCTCCAAGAAATTTGGATCATCCTTTGATAAGCTCTCAATTTTTCTAACCCAATACCTGGTCTCGACCTGATCAATCTTTATGCAATCAACTTCATTATTACTGCAGAGGATAATCTTACCGTAAAAAGCTATTTCAACCTTGTCTTTGCCTTTGGCCTCAGACTTGGTTGTTTTGGCTGTACTTAAGGCTTTAATTCTCTCACTATCTTCTCTTTTATCAAGCAAGACTTCATCAATGCAAATAAAAAGTTTGTTAGCCCAACCACTATTGAATGGGTTTCTGAAATCTTCATTTGTGTTAATGGTCATATTCTCCTTGTAAATTGCCTTTAAGAAATTCAGAAAAGTTGTTTTCCCCGTATTTCTTTCTTCACTGACAAGGCAGAGAACAGGCAGCATTTGTGTTGGCTGCATATAAATTAGTTGCATGTAGTCAAGGCCATATTCATATTGTTCTCCAAAAATGTGATTTAGAAAATACTTGATAGTATCAAATGAACCTTCGTTAGGGGAAATATTGATTGGCTCATATTGATTGTAGCAGCCAGAAATATCCCGCTGGTAGTCTATATGGCTGGGGATGCAACAAAAACCATCAAATTTTGGCAATTCATTCAGTATAGCCTGGAAATCGCTCCCATGATCATCCCTGATATTTGACTTGCTCCATTTTTTTATCTGGCGTACAGAATCCTTTGAGGCAAGAGGTAGGTAAACGATCTTGTAAAAATCAGTTCCTATCCTTAAATATGGGCTTTCGTCCTTATCATCTTCTTTCTTCATTGATGAAACTTGATTGTCGCCATTACTGGTTTTAGATTCGCGACCCTTCCTTTCTCCATTGGCCTTTATTTGCTTGGTTAGATTTAATTCAATGTCATTTTTAATTTCATCCGGAGAGAGCGTTGTTTTGCGCTTCTCACTCGGGTCGCTTTCGGTGAGATTCTTCGGTAGTGGTGATTTGCTTTTGTCTGGGCTAATACTGGTCATTTTCTTTCCTCCCTTTAACTTCATGTTTTATCCTCTGAGTTAATTCACTTTTTGAAAAATACATCCGCTTTCCCTGTTTGTGAAATAGGATTTCCTTTTTGTATGAATGAGAATTAGTTATTGGAATGCTACAAATTTTGAAATTCATAATAATTGGTTTTTGACTGTTTTGAATCTGCATGGAAATTAGCGCTTGTATTTGGCATCCTTAATTGCTTCCAGTGCCCGGTGAACCTCATTAGACTTGTATCGAATGCGCCCACCGATTTGATAACCTTTAAGTTTTCCTTCCCGTGTAAGTTTATCAATTGTCGTGAGGCTCAACCTGAGTTTCTTTGAGAGCTCCTTCCTTGTGGTGTAAAAGTTCTCCTCCGGATTGTCCTGGGACTGTCCGATGCTTAGAAAGCTTTTCATCATGCCTTCAAGGCTTTCGATTTTCTGATTTAAATATTTTAAATCCTCTTTAGTGATAATGTCTACATTCATTGTATTTTGGTTTAGGGGTTGTTGTTGTTCTCTATTTAGATAATGCTCCGATTTTCCGGACTGAGTAGCTTTTCAATTTCTGATTCAGGAATCCGGCCATCCTTTGTGGTCATAAGAAGCCCATGATTGATGTACTTTTTAATTGTGGCATGTGCCCGACCTAATCTTTTTGCAACCTGGTTGATTGAAAATGATTTCATTTCAGTTTTTTTTGCACATTGCTTTTCTCTTGCGTCCAACACCATGTTTAGGGTGTCAGCCAATTCATGTTTAGAAGTTATGAGTATTGTTTCCATGTTATTTAAAAATTTAGATTAATATTGCAATACAAATTGTAATGATTACGAAAACGTGTAATAACGTCTGCAAATGTATAAATAATTTAAACAACATGGAGTATAAATCAGGAAAAAAAGTTGTTGGTAACATCAATAAGTTGATGGCATTCTGGGAATTAAACGTTGAAAAATTGTCAGAAACGGCAGGCCTATCTGCCTCCGGAACCTACCAGATGTTGAAAACCCATTCCTTTAAGCTGGAAGCTCTCGAAAAAATAGCTTCCGCCTTAACAGTTCCAGTTTGTTTACTTTTTTCAGACGAGTTAGAAGCAAAGAGGAATGAAGAAGACGGTAAGCGATCAATTACGTTTAAATGGAAAATTAATGACCTCGATCAATTTGTGGTCTTGAATGATGGTGAAAACCTCACTACTGTCTTCTACATGAACAATGAAACAATGTCTGTGCAGAAAGATCAAATAACCGAGCTTTTAGGCGAAATAGGAATATACCAGGATAAAATTCAAAATAAGGATGTTATGATTGAATTTTACACAGAGCAGATAGAAAGTTATAAAGAAATGATTGAAGGGTTAAAATTCATAAATGAAAAACTAATGAAAAGCTTCCCTGATAATATACAACCAAAGGAACAGCAATAAGGAAGAGTAGCAATAAATTGTTGTCTTGTCATATCAACACTTCTCAACAAACCTGCCGGGCTTTCTTATACAGCTTCAAGGGATGAGCCCACCTTGCGGTTTTCCTCTTTAAAATAGCTGTGGTTCATCAGCAGTGTAGCATTTTCCTCATTGGAGATGTTAATGTAGCGTAGAAAAGCCTTTTCAGTTTTATGGCCTGTAATACGCATGATAGCCAGGGCAGGGATTCCCATTTTAAACATATTTGTTGCTGCACTTCGCCTGGCGGTGTGGGTGGTTATAAGTTCGTATTTGGGTTTAGTAATTGAAGTTTTCTTTCCGGCTATGGTTTTATTTGTTTCAAACGGTGTGTTAATCTCAGCTAATTTCCCGAGTTCTTTTAAGTAGTTGTTCATTTTCTGGTTTGATATTGCCCTGGGTAAATTGTTTTCCCATTTTTTGAGAATAATTTCAACCCTCCAATGCAAGGGGATAATAACTGTTTGCCCTGTTTTAAATGTGTGAATCTTTAGCATTTTCCCGTTTTCAGTTTCAATGATATTTTGAGCCTGGATATTTGTAAAATCAGAAAACCTCAATGCGGTATGGCAACCAATCAAAAACAAGTCACGGATGGTGTCCAGCCTGTTATTGTTCTTTAGGTCAAAATCGAATAGTTTGGATAATTCAGATTCATTCAGGTACACATGGTCAACATCTTCGCTCATGGCAGCAAACTTTCTATTTTCAAAAGTCCGGTTTGTGTTTATTCCTTCTTCTGTGGCCTCCTTTAGAAATAGCTTTAATGTTTTGATGTTTTTGCCAATGGTGTTGGGTGTATGTTTGCAATCTTGTTGCAAATAATTCACAAAGTCACCATAAAACTTCAGGTCTATATCATCAAAATCTAACTTCCCTTTTCTTTTTTTATCAGCAAACCTTTTAAGTAAACCAAGTACAACATTATATTTCTTAATAGTCCCTATACTTATCGGCTTGGGATTGGCTTGTCGTGTGAATTGAACGTTCTTAATGAAGTCCTCGATAAAGCTAAATAAATCCTTCTGAACAGGAACATCCTGATCCAGCTTAAATTCATCATCAAGGGATTCTTTTAGTCGGTCAATGGTAAGAGGAATCTTTTGAACGGAAGCATAATTCTTATATTCGACAACCTTTGAATTGTGACGCTCAATTTGCAGTCTGATGCTTTCAATCGATTTTTTTATCTCTCTTCCGGATACACCTTCTGTAACGGGCCTTTGGGCTGTTTTATCCCAATATTTAGGTTTAATGCTTTCACCGGTAGAATATTTTAAACGTTTTGATCCAATTCGATAGATCAAAAAAATCAGGGTTGGTTCAGAGGCTGCTGGTTCTTTTAGTACAAATCTTGGTTTTGCCATGAGAAAAACATTTTATAATTTGCAGGCAAATATAGGATAAATTTGATTTGAGGGGACGGTTTAGGGGACGGTTTTTGTGTGTTTTGGTATGTTTTGGCTTGTTTTACTACTATTTTGAAACGTACTGAAATAAGGCTGTACAGCCCTATTGGAAAGGAATAGGACGTAAATAGACGTAGGTAGTATGTTGCCCTGGTGGGGCTACATAGCTAAACTTAAACCCGCTGTAAAACAATATGTTAACAGCGGGTTTTTTGCTAAGGGGCTGGTATGGTTGCCCCTTTCAATGATAGTTAACATTAATGAAACAGGTTAAGTTTAAACCCAGCCACAAATTATTTCTTGTTACAAGATAAAATTTTAAAACAATCCTTAATTTTCTTCTCCCTTATTGATAAAATTCAATTTTATAAATCCCGTGCCAAAGATGGGGATTAAACAATAAAATATTTTATATCCTACCTTAAGAATTTCAAGTCAGTAAGATAGGGTTTTCAACAATGATTTTGTTAAAAAAATGATTTGCCAAATGCACTTTTTTCGGCGTATCTTGCGCTGGTTTTCCACTTACTTTTCGACAGGTCTAATTCGATCGAAATCAGCAGTTAACAAGATACATTAAAATTAAACCCCCTCATTATCATAATAGTATGGAACAAGATCTTTTTGCACAACTTGAAGAAATGGAGCTGGCCCAACAGCAAAAGAAGGATTTTTACACAAAGGTTTTGGAGGAACGAGAACGTCCAAAAGTAACCGAAGAAAGCCTAGCTGTAACACCCACAACTGAGACGGCAAAGGCTGTTTCAAAAAAGAAACCCTTAAAGCCACTTTCAAGGGATGATGTGTATAGCAGTGCAGTTAATTATTTTGGTGGTGATGAACTTGCGGCAACTGTTTGGATGTCGAAATATTCATTAAAAAACAGTAAGGGAGATATTTTTGAGCAGACTCCCGACGACATGCACCGTAGGATAGCAAGGGAAATTGCACGCATCGAAAATAAATATCCGGATCCCCTGAGTGAAACAGAGATTTACGACGTACTAAAAAACTTTAAATATATCGTTCCACAGGGCAGTCCAATGGCCGGAATTGGGAATGATTTTCAGACCTCATCGCTCTCAAATTGTTTTGTAATTGGCAGTGATTCCCCTTCAGATTCTTACGGCGGTATCATGAAAATTGACCAGGAGCAAGTTCAACTGATGAAACGCAGGGGTGGCGTTGGTCACGACCTCTCACATATCAGGCCCAAGGGAAGCCCGGTGAAAAATAGCGCTTTAACTTCCACCGGTATTGTCCCTTTTATGGAGCGATATTCTAATTCAACCCGTGAAGTAGCACAGGACGGTAGGCGCGGTGCACTTATGCTCACAGTTTCTGTTAAACATCCCGATGCTGAGGATTTTATCAATGCAAAGATGGAACTGGGAAAGGTTACAGGTGCAAATGTTTCTGTAAAAATTGACGATGAATTTATGCAGGCTGTCAAAGATGGAACATCCTACACCCAGCAGTATCCGATAGCTTCAGAAAATCCTACCTTCACCAAAACCATTGATGCAAGGAAGCTTTGGAACAAATTAATTTTCAACGCATGGAAATCGGCTGAACCGGGTATTCTGTATTGGGATACTGTGACCAGGGAATCGGTGCCAGATTGTTATGCTGATAAGGGATTTGCAACCGTGTCAACCAATCCATGTGGCGAAATACCACTTTGCCCCTACGATAGCTGCAGGCTTTTGGCTATCAACCTATACAGTTATGTCGAAAATCCATTTACTGAAAATGCAGCGTTTAATGCCGGGTTATTTGTAAAACATGCACACATCGCACAACGAATGATGGATGATATCATCGATTTGGAAGTGGAGCATGTTGAGGGCATTTTGGCAAAAATTAATTCTGATCCTGAGGAGGAAGAAACCAAAAGGATTGAAAAGAAATTGTGGGAAAATATCAGGAAGAAAACATTGCAGGGCCGCAGGACAGGAATTGGCATAACTGCCGAGGCCGATATGTTAGCTGCCTTAGGCAAAAGATATGGTACTACTGAAGCAACAGATTTTGCGGTTGAGGTACACAAGATGCTCGCTACCGAGGTTTACCGATCATCAGTCAATTTGGCAAAAGACCGCGGACGATTTGATATTTTCGACTACGAAAAAGAGAAAAACAATCCATTTATCCAGCGTCTCAAAAGTGCTGACCCTTCGCTCATAGAGGACATGAAGAAGCATGGAAGGCGAAACATAGCAATGCTTACAGTTGCCCCCACGGGCAGTGTTAGTATTTGCACACAAACTACTTCGGGCATCGAGCCGGTTTTTCTCCCAACTTACAAGCGGCGCAGAAAAGTGAATCCCAATGACAGAAACGTCAACATTTCTTTTGTTGATGATATTGGCGACTCATGGGAAGAATACAATGTTTTTCATCCGAAATTTTTGGTCTGGCTTGAACTGAAAGGGTATGATGTAAAAGAAGTACTGGATTATCCGGATGAAGACATTCAAAGGTTGGTGAGAAAATCACCCTATTTCAAAGCCACTTCCAACGACATCGATTGGATGGAAAAGGTAAGGATGCAGGGTGCAGTTCAAAAGTGGGTTGACCACTCCATTAGTGTTACAGTAAACCTGCCCAAAGAGGCTACCGAAGAATTGGTGAGCAATGTTTACCAGGCAGCCTGGGAGCACGGATGTAAAGGAATGACCATTTACAGGGATGGTTCCCGTTCGGGTGTGTTGGTTAGCAACTCCAAAAATGATGAGTCTGAATTTAAAGAAACCCGGGCTCCATCAAGGCCAAAGAGACTTAAAGCTGATGTAGTCCGTTTTTCGAACAACGACGAAAAATGGGTAGCTGTGGTTGGTTTGCTTAATAACCGACCTTACGAGATTTTCACTGGAAAAGCCAAAGGTTTTTTCCTTCCCGAATGGGTAAGTAAAGGTTGGGTAGGTAAGCACAAAGATAATGGTGTTACAAGTTATGATTTCCAGTTCCTCGATCCTGATGGATATAAAATTACAATGGGTGGCCTTTCGCGTCAGTTCAATAAAGAATACTGGAATTACGCGAAATTAATTTCAGGGATTCTACGTCACGGTATGCCATTGCCATATGTTGTGGATATTGTCAACAACCTTGTTCTCGACAGTGAATCCATCAATACCTGGAAAAATGGTGTGGTGCGCGCAATGAAAAAATATATTGTCGATGGTACTGCCGACACAAAAACCAAATGTCCGCAATGCAGTTCCGAAGGAACACTTATTTACAAAGAGGGTTGCAAAACGTGCACCTCTTGCGGTTATTCGGGTTGCGAATAATATTTGATTTGTAGTTATTACTTATCAAGGTGGGAACAAAATGTTCCTACCTTTTTTATTTTCAAGTATATGTACACGTCGATAAAATAGCCTTTTCCCCTTTTCACATTTCCCGTTTTTATTAGGCAATTAAACAATGCTAACATTTCCTTTTACTTCTTTGTAGGGTAATAATGTGCCGTGTCATTCCTTGCATAAAGGTTGGGAGGTGTTTACAAATATTTGCAGGAAGAAATAAATTGTTATTTTTGTTGAAAAACCACACATCATGGAACTAAGATTAAACCTTGAATATATTCAGGTTCTTAATTTGATTAGGCAGTTGTCGCAACAAGAAATTGACAAACTCATGTTGGAAATGCAAAATATAAAGAAACCCGGCCCTAAAAAAGAAATCACGCCATTACAAAAATTATTGCTAGCAGGGCCAACCTGGACTGATGAGGAGTATAATAATTACATTGAAGCCAGAATCCATTTTAATCAATTAGCACCGATATGATTTTACTGGATACAAATGTCCTTATAGAATACTTTCGCAAGAAAAATAAGCGCAAATCATTTTTTTTTGATTTGACCCGGGAAAATTCAGAGTTTGCCATTTCAATAGTTACACACTATCAAATTTTGATTGGAAGCAATAAAGCACAGGACGGGTTTTGGGATAGGTTTTTTGAGGAGTTAACTTTATTCAACGTCGATATCTCCTGTTCCAGCGAAGCTATCAAAATTTATTAAGACTTGAAATCAAAAAACAAGTTAATAGAATTATCTGATTTACTTATTGGTGCAACAGCAAAAGCATACAATCTTAAAGTTGCAACGCTTAATGTAAAACACTTTGAGAATATTGATGGAATAGATTTGATTACAAGTGGTGCAAACTAAATCCTCCCCGAATTTCTATTGATAATTATCAATTTAAAATTTTGAAGCTTGCTATTTCCATCGCTCAACCTGTCTGGCGACTTCCTCCCCATCTATCATTTTCATACAATCAAAATGACCCTTAGGGCATTTATCGAAACCAATTTTTGAGCAAGGCCGACAGGATAAATTTTTTACTTCGAATATTTTCGATAGGTTTTCCTTGCCCGGCAGATACGGATACATGCCAAACTCTGGTACCGTATTTCCCCACATCGAAATAATTTTTTTACCAAATGCTGCGGCAATGTGCATCAATCCTGTATCTCCGGTAATAATAATGTTAGCTTGTTTTACCAGTGACGCAGATTGATTGATATTGAATTTCCCGCAGGCATTAAAAAGGTTTCCTTCGAGTAATCTAATAATTTCTTCGGCCTGTTCGCTGTCATCGGAGCCACCCAAAATTACTACTGGCTGATCGATATTTTTCAATATTTCCACAGCTTTTTCAAGCGGAACCTGTTTGGTTTTATGCTGTCCGCCAATTACAAAACCTATAAATCCATTCCTGAAATTTTTCGGTAAAATCTCCAGGTGAACTTCATCTTTTTTAGGAATAAAATAGTCAAGGCCCTGCAAATCGTTTTTTACATTGAGTTGTTTTACAGCCTCAAAATACCTGTCAACAATATGTACGGGTGGCATTCTATTTATTTTGAAATGCACAAGTAGCCATTTCTGAAAATTCAGTTTTGGAAAGGAAGTAGCCTTGAGGCCCAGCTTTTTCCTGACTCCCATCGAGCGAAAGTTTTTGTGCAGGTCGATGATAAAATTATATTTTTCGGTGCTTAATGCATCGATTACTTCATCAATTTTCTGCTGGATGCAATAAACTTTATCGATATATGGATTCTCGGTGAGAATTTGTTTGTACTGGGTTTTGGTAAGATAATGCACTTCGCTGCCGGGCAATTGCTGCTTTAAACACCTGATAACCGGTGTGGTTAAAACAATGTCGCCAATGGAACTGAACCGTATGATGAGTATTTTTTTCAATCGGAAATTTTTACAAAATTAAAAAAACCTGAAAGCGGAAAACTTATACTTTTGCGCGATGATTTTGACGGACACACATACACACCTATATTTAAAGGAATTTGATGACGATCGTGATGACACGATTCAAAGGGCCTTTGATGCAGGGGTCAAATATTTGTTGCTTCCCAATATCGATAGCAGCACAGTTAAACCCATGCTTGATTTGTGTAAAAAATATCCTACAAATATTTTCCCAATGATTGGCCTGCACCCTGCTGATGTTAAGGAAAGTTATAAGGAGGAGTTGGCTCTGGTTGAAGGTTTGCTTGAAAAGGAGCGGTTTTGTGCTATTGGTGAAACCGGCATGGATTTGTATTGGGACAAGACTTTTGTTGAGGAGCAAAAAATTTCGTTGAGGAAGCACATTGAATTAGCCAAAAAATATACGCTACCCATCGTGTTGCACGCGCGTGATGCCTTTGATGAAATATTTGAGATCATCGACGATACGATTGACGACAACCTTAGCGGCGTGTTCCACTGCTTCACAGGCACAAACGAACAGGCAAAAAGAATTATCGACTGGGGCTTTAAATTAGGGATAGGTGGAGTGTTGACTTTTAAAAACTCAGGCCTCGATAAAGCAATCGCTGATATTCCATTGGAGCATTTGGTTTTGGAAACAGATTCGCCATTTTTGGCACCAAAGCCATTTAGGGGGAAAAGAAATGAAAGTGCACATATATATTATGTAGCCGAAAAACTTGCCGAAATTAAAAATGTTTCAATTGAAGAGGTAGCAGACAGGACGACCGAAAGTGCTCTGGATTTGTTTAAATTCAACTTCGGATAGTAAGCGTGAAAAGTTAAATGTTGTTGGTTAAGGTTAATTTGGAGTAATTATTTAGGTGGGATTGTGGTGCGAATCGATTCGTGATGACCCCATCCCCAGCCCTTCCCCTTGAGGGGAAGGGAGCCCAGCCGCACAAGCGACTGCTGTAGCCAGTGCGATGGCATCCTCCCCCTCAAGGGGGAGTTAGAGGGGGTCTTATTGGAGTTGATAGTAAGCGACTAAATATTTTCAATTTAGGAACATAAAAAATTTACAAAATGGATCAACAAACATCCATACTCATTATTTATACAGGTGGTACCATCGGTATGATCAAAGACCAGAAGAGCGGTGTATTAAAGCCCTTCAATTTTAACAATGTCTATCAGCATATTCCATCACTGAAATTATTGGATTACAAAATTGATAATTTTTGTTTCGACCCGGTTATCGATTCATCGGATATGAACCCACTGGTTTGGGGTGAAATTGCCAAAGTTATTAAATCGAACTATGAAAAATATGATGGCTTTGTGGTTTTACATGGCTCAGATACCATGGCGCATACTGCATCAGCACTTAGTTTCATGCTCGAGAATCTCAATAAACCGGTTATTTTAACGGGATCACAACTGCCATTAGGAATGATAAGGTCAGACGGTCGGGAAAACTTTGTTACGGCTATCGAAATTGCAGCAGCCCAGGAAGACGAGACCCCTATTGTTCCTGAAGTGGCCATATATTTTGAAGACCAGTTGATGCGCGGCAACAGGACTACGAAATACAATGCCGAACATTTCGAGGCCTTCCGTTCACCCAATTTCCCTGCACTGGCAGATGTTGGTGTTTACATCAAATACAATCGCCCAATCATCCGCAAGCCAAATTTTAAAAACCTGAAAGTCCATACAAAAATGGACAATAATATAGCTATCCTGAAATTGTTCCCCGGTATTTCGAGCCAGGTTGTAAATTCAGTGCTAAATACAGAGGGTCTGCGGGCTGTTGTTTTGGAAACTTACGGAAGCGGAAATGCCACTACAGAGCTTTGGTTTATTAATGCACTTGAAAAAAGAATCAAACAAGGGCTTATAGTTTTTAATGTTAGCCAATGTCAGGGCGGCTCGGTAAATATGGCTAAATACCAGACGGGCATCATGTTGCAGGATATTGGTGTAATTGGAGGACATGATATGACCACCGAAGCAGCCACAGCCAAATTGATGTACTTGCTGGGGATATACGATCAGGCGGAGCCAGTTCGAAAGAAGCTCCAGGTGTCGCTAAGAGGTGAAATGACAGTGGCATAAGTTAACGGTAACAATAATTTATTTGTAAAACAGTTGATTAACTTGATGTACAGAAAATTATACTCAGTCTAAAAAAGGGCTGATATTTTTGTGTTAGTGATTTTTTTTCTACTTTAGCCGGCTCAAAATTAGGAGATAGTGGGGTAA
>Ga0307929_1000226_pt1 | contig 60084 bp, 54 predicted proteins | sample AceLakmetage1330_FD_203160 | JGI IMG/M metagenome (GOLD analysis project Ga0307929, IMG submission 203160) | Saline water microbial communities from Ace Lake, Antarctica - #1330 | ecosystem: Environmental > Aquatic > Non-marine Saline and Alkaline > Saline | place: Antarctica: Ace Lake... | reverse complement strand
TGTTGATCAGCGTGCAATAATGACCCACCTACAGCATTAAACAGCGTCGAATATTGACCCACTATGTTACTCACTCCGTGACAATAAAATCACGGAGGAATTGGAGGATGTTAGTAGTGGAAACAATAGCAAAGATACGTCGTTATTATTTTGTAGAGAATAAGAAGATCCGGGAGATTAGCCGCCTGTTACGGCTCTCACGCAACACTGTGAGGAAAGTCATTCGGAGTGGAATAACAGAACACAGTTATAAGCGAAGTAGCCAACCAATGCCCCGGCTTGGAGATTACCTGATCATGGTAAAAGATCTCCTTGAGAAAGACTGGAAACGTCCCAGGAAACGAAGGCTACGAAGGTAGTTACGACAGTATCCAGCGCTTTACTAAGAAATGGCGTGAGGAGAAAGGCGCAATATCTCGATCGATATTTATCCCCTTACAATTTGAAGCTGGTGATGCTTACCAGTTTGATTGGAGCCATGAGGATGTTCTTTTAAACGGTATAGCCCATAGAGTGAAAGTGGCCCACTTCAGACTGAGCCATAGCCGTCATTTCTTTGTTGCTGCTTATCCCCGTGAGAGCAGTGAAATGGTCTTTGATGCCCACAACCGTGCTTTTGCTTTCTTTGGTGGAACATGCAAACGCGGGATCTATGACAATATGTCCACAGCAGTTACCAAGGTACTCCATGGTAAGGAACGGATATTCAATCATCGATTTGTCCAGCTATGCAGTCATTATCTTGTCGAGCCCGTAGCCTGTACTCCTGGCGCCGGCTGGGAGAAAGGGCAAGTAGAGAAGCAGGTGAAGAATGTCCGGGAGTGGATGTTTACCCCACGTCCACGGTTCCAAGATATCGACGAGTTAAACGTTTGGCTCCTTGAACAGTGTATTGCAAACAGCAAGAAACGGAAACATCCGGTCGATAAAGATCACACGATATGGGAAGTGTTCCGGGAAGAGCAACCAACTCTGATCCCGACACCATCGCCTTTTGACGGTTTCTCTGAGAAAGAATGCAGGGTATCTCAAACTGGCCTTGTGGGATACGACCGCAACCACTACAGCGTGGACTGTAAGCTGTCCGGCAAGACCGCAACAGTCAGAGCATCAGCCACTCGCATACAGGTTGTAAAAGATGGCGTAATAATGGCAGATCATGCCAGGATCTTTGATCGTGATAAAACTGTTTACGATCCCTGGCATTACCTGGATGTGCTTGAATTTAAACCTGGAGCTCTTCGTGATGGTGCTCCATTCAAAGACTGGAAACTTCCTGCATCTCTGCTGAAGATACAGAAGCGGTTGCTCTTCCGCCCAAGAGGCGACAAGGAATTTGTTGAGATCCTGAATGCAGCCAGGATGCATGGGGTAGATATAACTGAACGTGCCTGCAGGCAGGCATTGGCAGATAAGACCATACGCAGTGAAGTGGTCCTGAATATCATCGCACGAGAGCTTGATCCACCAACTGTCGATCCAGTGTCAACTCCTGAGCATCTTACTTTGCAGGAAGAACCAGTTGCCAACTGCAATCGTTATGACAGTCTCTTGCAGGAGGTGAGTCATGCAACGCACTGATCTTCTACTCTTGCTTAAAGAATTAAAACTTTACGGTATGGTTGATGCCTTTGAGGAGGTATTAACCAAAGGGGTAAAACAAGAGCAAACGTTTCCTGAGATTCTTGGTGGGCTCTGTCTGGCGGAAGCTGCAGAAAGGAAAGTAAGATCCATACAATATCAGATGCGAATTGCACGCTTTCCGGTGGCAAAGGATCTAGATGGGTTCAAGTTTGAGGACTCGCCCATCAATGAGTCGTTGATCCGGGAGCTTTACAATGGAGCCTTTCTTGAACAGGCCAGAAATCAGATTTTTATTGGTGGTACTGGAAGTGGGAAGACTCACTTATCCATCGCCGTAGCTTCGCATTGTATTAAGCTTGGATTTCGTGGACGCTTCTTCAGCGTAATTGATCTGGTCAATAAACTTGAACAAGAGAAGGAGCAGGGTAAATCTGGAAATATTGCAAGCCGCCTGACCAGGGTGGATTTTGTCGTATTGGATGAACTCGGTTATCTGCCATTTTCCAAGTCAGGAGGAGCATTGCTGTTTCATTTGATCAGTACTCTCTATGAGCGTACATCGATTATTATAACCACCAATTTAAGCTTCGGAGAATGGTCTCAGGTTTTTTCTGATGCCAAGATGACTACAGCTTTACTGGATCGCATGACACATCATTGCGACATCATAGAAACAGGCAATGAAAGTTGGCGGTACAAAAACAGAGAATAAGAATGTTGCTGAAAATCCGCCCACGTTTTTTCTTCCGCTCCGACGAGCTACACTTTGGCCCATTCTCGCTCCAGAAAAAGCGTGAGCTACCTTGGTTGCCGATTATAGAAATACAGGTGTGAATTGGGGATATTTTCTTATTTTAGGCGGGTCAATTTTGGACGCTGAGGGTGGGTCATTTTTGAATGCTGATTGACAGTCTTTTATAAGTTTCTTAATTTCTATGAAGCTTTGCCCCCGGCTAATCGCCTACCACTTGCCACCAATGCGGAGGAAAATGATCTTGTTTTGTTTGGTGTAACAATTCACCCACACCAACTAATCACCATCCAATTGTCCAGTTTTTAGCGATAAAAACTGGACATTAACCATTTGTGGTGCTATTCTTTTTATTATGAATATATCTGACATCATAAGGTCTAAGGTGGCTAGATTCGCCAAAGGTCATGTCTTCACCTTTATCGATTTTGTCGACATGGTAGAGAGCAAGGAGGGCTTGGTTAAAGCTTTAAATAGACTTGCTGCGTCTGGAGAAATCGCAAAACTTGCGAAGGGTAAATATTATAAGCCAGAACAATCTCCTTTTGGAGAACTTCCACCTAACCAATATCAAGTAGTCAAGGATTTGCTTGAACGTGATGGGCGGATTGAGGGATATATAACTGGTCTTAGTATTTATAATACATTGGGTTTGACAACTCAGGTGAGTAATACCATCCAGATTGGAAAGAATGAAGTTCGTTCCTCAATGAAGCGTGGGAAATATAGTATTTCTTTTGTGAAACAGAAAAACACAATCACTAGAGAAAATATTCCACTCCTACAGCTACTTGATGTCTTGCGTTTTATAAAAAAAATACCTGACTCGAAAATAAATCGGAGCTGTAAGGTTATGCAGAGCTTAATGTCAAAGTTATCTGAAAAAGAGTTGGAGGTATTGGTTCGGCTTGTATTAAAATATCCTCCATCAACGAGAGCTTTACTTGGTGCTATCTTGGATAGTTTGGGCAAAGTAAGACTTACAGAGAAGCTAAGAAAATCGTTAAACCCCATCACAATCTATAAAATTCCAGAGGTTTCTGGTGTGTTTTCTTCAGCGTCTGACTGGAGTATCAAATGAGACTGCATGAGGACGAACGTCTTTTTCGGCAGGCTGTAACTGCAACGTCAGAGATGTTGAGTATTCCAGAGATATTTATCGAGAAAGATTACTGGGTGACATATGCCTTACATGCTGTCTTCCATGATTCTATTGGGGAGCAAACGGTCTTTAAGGGTGGGACTGCTCTCTCGAAATGTTTTGGTCTTATTGAACGCTTTTCAGAAGATATTGATTTGGTTGTTAAGCATGACGAAGAAGAAACAGACAACCAACTGAAAAAAAAGATAAGGAGAATTAGCTAGGTCGTTAATCACTTGTTGCCTGAAGTTGAGGTGGAAGGCTTGACAAGAAAAATGGGTATGAATCGTAAGACTGCACACCGTTATCCTGTGACATGCTCGGGTACTTTTGGTCAAGTCAGGGATGTGATTGTAGTTGAAGCCACATGGTTTGGTTATTATGAGCCTTATAGCCCTCGGCGGATATCTTCATATATTTACGATATGATGGTTGAGCGCGGCCAGGAAGAGATGGCTGCTGAATATGACTTATTGCCCTTTCAAGTATATGTCCTTGAATTGACGAGGACGCTGTGTGAGAAAATTATGAGTTTGGTTCGATTTTCCTACAGTGCGAATCCCATAGATGACTTGAGAATGAAGATTCGCCATATTTATGATTTACATAAGATGCTAGGGGATGACGAACTGAAAACATTTTTCAATTCGAGTGAATTTGAGCAATTTATCTGTAAGGTTGCCCAGAATGATGTCGTGAGCTTTAAAAACAACAACGAGTGGTTGGTTCATCACCCAGCAGAAGCTTTGATATTTAGAGATGTTGAAGGTTGCTGGCAACAACTTAAATCGACATATACAAATGATTTTAGTGGGCTGGTTTATGGTAATTTACCTGATGAGCAAGAACTGTTGGCAACTCTTGCGCAAATTCGAGAAAGACTAGCAATGATAACCTGGGAGGTCGTTGTTAACTGACTTTATCTCCGCATGTTATGTGATAGTTTGGCGGATTTTGTAGCCTTAAAGTTAAAGTTAAAGTCAGAATACGGAGTAACGGGGTCGGACTGTGAAAAGCGGAGCGGAAAGTATCGTTCCTCTTACAACCTCCATGCAACTGAACATCCCGTCATGGGTGAAGAAGCCATATTATTGGAAACTTCTGGACCCTGAAACAGGTGAGCAGGTATTCAAAAGCAACACATTGGAACCATGCCAGCTGTTCCAGCTGGAGAATACACCCTTATCTGGCGACAGAGCGAACATTATTCGGAAGATACGATCCTCTCACCCATAGATATCCAACCAGATACACTCAATACCATTGAAGTAAGTACCGCATTCAACCCTGTGCCCGCAGACTGGATGCAGAAAAAAGTCTACTATTGGGAGTTACGGGAAACCAGCCCCAATACTGATGGAAAAATGGTTGCCAGGTTCGATAAGGATTTTTCTCCACAGCTGGTCCCAGCTGGAAAGTACCACCTTCTCTATCGGCTCTCGGAGCATGGTTCCACCGACTCGTTCCTCGGTGAAATTGAGCTCACAGCAGGAACTATGAACGAATTTGTGATAAATACCGGTGCTGCCTTTATCCTTCCTAAAGGAATGGCTCCACCCTATTTTATCGAATTCATATCCCTGGATAGCTCAGGAAAAGAAGGGAGAGTTACCCGGCTTAATGGTAAATATTTGAAAGGCAACTTCGGCCCCATTGCCCTTGCTCCCGGAACATACAAAATCAACGACCGGCAGCAGGAGCACGGTTCATCCACTATTACCATAGTTGAATCTTTTGATCTTCCCGCTGGAAACCTTGTGGAACTTGAGTTGTAACTCGAGTGAATTGACGATGTTTATCGTGACAGGATAGACATCTTCAATTCTCAATATATCCCAATAGCTTGGCCTCATCCGGCTTCCGGATCTTGAATTTATTACCAAACTTACATCAAAAGAGAAATACCTGACCCTGTGTCGCCTCTTTTTCACCATCCTCGTAATCTACATTGGAATTGTCAGTGGAAACTGGTAGAAGCAATCTGGTTGTAGCCTATCTGAACAATCTGTTTAGTGGTTCACAGATAGCGGAAACTCAAGCAAACAAACGTCTCAGAAAAGTATTCACCCCCCAACCCAGGAGTACTCACAATGATCATTGGTGTCCCAAAAGAAGTTAAAACTCTTGAAAACCGAGTCGCTATGACTCCAGCCGGTGTCGAAGCTCTTGTTGGACGAGGCCATACCGTGTTAGTGGAAGAAGATGCCGGAGTTGGATCAGGTCTGGACAATCAGCGTTATATCAATGCAGGAGCTGAAATGGTGGATGTCCAAAAAGCCTGGGCAGCCAATATGGTAATCAAGGTCAAAGAACCTATTCCCACCGAATACAAATATCTGCGTGACGATCTGCTCCTGTTCACATACCTTCATCTTGCCGCAGAACAGAGATTAACCACAGCACTTCTTGATGCAGGCACCACAGCCATTGCCTACGAGACTGTGCAAACCGACAACGGCCAACTACCACTGCTCACCCCCATGAGCGAAGTGGCGGGACGAATGGCAACCCAGGTGGGTGCTCACTACCTTGAAAAGCATCAGGGTGGACGTGGAATGCTGCTTGGCGGAGTTCCCGGCGTTTCTCCGGCAACGGTGGTAGTGCTCGGCGGTGGAGTCGTAGGGACCAATGCCGCAAAGATTGCCATGGGAATGGGCGCACGGGTTATTATTATGGATCTCAGTCATAACCGGCTCCAGTATCTGGACGATGTATTCCAAGGCAGAATGACCACCATGAGCTCCAATGAAGCAAATATACGAGCCTATCTCAAGGAGGTTGATCTTCTCATCGGTGCAGTCCTTATCCCAGGGGCAAAAGCACCGAATCTTGTCACCCGCGAGATGCTCTCCTTTATGAAAGTTGGTTCTGTTGTTGTCGATGTGGCTGTGGATCAGGGAGGGTGTGTGGAAACGATCAAAGCCACCACACATGCCGATCCGACTTACGTGGTCGATGGCGTTGTCCATTACGGAGTGGCCAATATGCCTGGAGCCGTGCCGCACACCTCCACCTTTGCCCTTGTCAATCAAACAGTACCCTATGCGCTAAAACTTGCTGAACATGGATTTGCTGCACTTTCTAAGGATCATGTCCTTGCAAGGGGTCTTAACTGCTATCAGGGAAAGATCACATACGAAGCTGTGGGAAGAGCATTTGATATGGATGTCACGCCTCTCGCAGAAGTACTGATTTAACAGTCAAGTATGATAAAGCACGTTCTTTTCCTCTGTCTGGCAGCCATACATACGCTTTCTCTAAACGCTCATGCTTTAGACATTATGCTGCCCCAGCTCTACTCCGACAACATCCACGTTGTCGGTTGGCTGATGAGTGAAAAACTAGATGGGGTACGGGGATACTGGGATGGCAAACAGCTCCTCAGCAAAAATGGTTCTGTATTTCACCCACCACCTGCATTCACCAAAGATTTACCGCCATTTCCACTGGAAGGAGAACTGTGGGGAGGCCGTGGAACATTCCACCAAACAGTATCAACCGTGAAAAAACAGTACACCCATGATAAATGGCTTACAATTCAATTTGCAATCTTTGATGTACCCCGGGAAACCGGGAGTTTTTCCAGACGAATACAAAAGGCTTCCACCTGGTTTCTTGCTCATCCTTCACAGTTTGCTTTTGTTATCCCCCAACAGACAATTTCAAGCATCCCCCAACTACAAACAGAGTTACAGCGCATTGAGCAGTTGGGCGGTGAAGGCCTCATTGTAAGAAATCCTGAAGCCGTCTACTCCACAGGACGAAGCAGTGATATCTTAAAAGTGAAAAATTTCTTCGATATGGAAGCTGTTGTCGTTCAGCATCTTCCGGGAAAGGGGAAATACCTGGGAGAACTTGGCTCATTGCTGGTGGAATTGCCGGAAAAATATCAAAAACTCAGGTTTAAAATAGGCACCGGTTTCAGTGATGCCGAGCGTAAACATCCTCCTGCCATTGGAACGCTCATCACCTTTAAGTATTACGGGTTTTACCCCTCAGGTATCCCAAAGTTCCCATCCTATATGAGGATACGAAGCGACACCTCGCTTTCCCATTGAAAACATAGCGCTTTTTCAATATAGTGCGTTTAAATTCACTTTAACCCCCGGGGAAACAATGATTATCATACTGACAAATCAGAAAGGCGGATGCGGAAAAAGTACTGCAACTATGAACCTGGCCTTGGGAACAGCAGCACTAAACTACAAAACAGCACTCATCGATGCGGATGAACAAAAAAGCTGCCTTGAAACCCTGCAGGAATACCCCAAGTCAAATCTGAGTGTCTTTGAAGCAGGGAGTAACGTTGATGAGCTTGCGACAGAAATAAAAGATAAGTTCCATTTTATCTTTATTGACACTCCCCCCCACAGTCATCACATCATGTATCAGGCCATGGCTGTCTCGGATTTCATAATTATTCCTCTCCAGGCCTCTCCACTTGATATCAGATCGGCAAAACGTACCATCGATGCCTGCGAACAGGTGCAGAAAAAGGTGGGCCATGAAATTCCCTGCTACTTCTTGTTAAACAGGGTCAACCCACGGACCAAATTGAGTAAAGAGATCGGAACGTATATCCGTGAGCTGTATAGTGTCCCACTGCTTCAGTCACGCCTCCATAACCGAGTTGCCTATGCCCAGTCTCTTATGCACGGAAAATCGGTGATTGAGCATTGTAGAAGCTCCGATGCTGCCCTTGAGGTAACAAACTTGCTCAAAGAAGTTCATCGAATCTTTCAGAGAAAATCCTGACCATCACCGAGACTGCGACTACAGCCGCAAACGATTTTTACGTGATTTTCCATAATATTTACAGGGAAATGGAATGATTTCCAGTTTCCAAAGCATTTCCTTGCCCCTGCTTTCTCACCCATTCAAACATTTGTTTTTTTGTTATAATTTCAATATGTAGCATTAGAATATCACAACATTTCCCCTCTCCATTTTCTCCTCTAACATAACGCTTCTCTTTTAAAAAAAATAAAAAATAATTTCATTTTTCTTCCCCCCTCTCTTTCCTCCTTATTTCATTCATCAATTCAGAAATGTTTCCTATTTTCATATGGGAATCGGCACAAAAACCGCTTTTAGCAACTTGACAATTCCGCCTAAAAAGCCCGATAATCCCAGACAGCAAACTTATTTCAATTACATTTTCCTTTGCCATCAAGGTATACTCATGTTTCACCCAGACAGTTCAAATCTAACCGATGCTGAGCAAGTTGATGAAATTCTCTTCCAGGCCATGTCTGCCCAGGAAACGTATCTTCAACAGGATCAGGAAGTCATAGATAAAATAGTTCACGATATGGCAAGAGTCGGTGAATCTAAGCACCTGATGCTTGCAAAACTTGCGGTTACGGAAACAGAAAGTGGAATTGTCGAGGATAAATCCATTAGTAATATTTTTTCCTGCAGCGGTCTGGAAAAGAAGCTAAAACATATACAATCAGTGGGAATTGTAGAAGAAGATGAAATTTCAGGGCATCAGCTTATTGCTGAACCAATGGGAACACTGGCTTCTTTTCCAGCAGCTGTTCATTCAACGGCCATAACACTTCTTCAGGCCATACTCAGCGTTAAAACCCGTAATCCTATTGTTTTCTGCTTCCATCCATCGGTTCAATCATCTTCTCAAACTGCAGCCCAGCTTATGCAAAAAGCGGCACAGGATGCAGGAGCACCGCAATATGCTATCCAGTGGCTGCCAAACGGTTCTGAAAAGAGTATTAACGCTCTGGCCGGGCATCCTGAAATCAGCCTTATCCTGGTGGATGAAAACCCTGCTTTTCCAGTTCCACCCGCCATTCCCATTCTTGGCAGCGGACAAATCAATACTCCCTGTTTTATCGACCGTTCAGCTGATATTGAAAAGGCAGTAACAGATGTTATTGCCTCCAGACACTTTGACAACGGGCTGATCCCAACGTCTGAACAGACCGTTGTTATCAGCAGAGAGATCTACTTTCAGACACTCGATCAACTTATGCAAAAATCCTGTCACCTCACCTCGGAACAGGAAAAGACCCAACTTGAAGACCTTCTTTTCGATCCGATAACAGGAGCAGAAAACCCTGAATGTACGGGGCAAAATGCCGTACGGATTGCACGACTTGCAGGATTTACAGTCCCTGAACACACCAAACTGCTACTCGCTGAAATAGGAGGCATTGGCCCGAGCTATCCCCTTTCAAGAGGCAAAACGGTTCCCGTTCTCTCCATTATAGCTGCTGAAAGCTGGTATGAAGGACTCTGTTTTTGTGAAGCAGTACTTGAATTGTCATCTTCGTCTCATACTGCAGTTCTCCATGCCAGAGATCCCGATTTGTGTGATGAATTTTCCACAAGAATCAACGCAGACCATATTATCCTCAATCAACCGGCAACCCGTGGAGATTTATGCACACTCACAGCATCAACCAAAAGTGGTATCACCACGGCAAATGATAAGCATGCAGGCAACCCGGCAACGGCAAAACTTTCAGTCGAGATGCTTATTCGCCATAAAGTAATCAGGAAGCCAAACATTCGGCACAGGGAATGGAGAACTCCGGGAAAGCTTCTTTTTACCCCGGACTGCACCAAGCATTTACAAACACTGCCTGGCTGCTCCCGAACGCTTATTGTCACCGAGAAAGAACTTCTCAACACCGACCATATTGACTCAGTGCTTCACTCCCTGAACAACCAGAAACAATCGATCAAAACTGACTTTTTCTGTAAGGTAGAACAGGTAGTTACCATCGCCTCCATTGAAGATGGACTTACATGTATGAATACGTTTCGCCCAACTGCAGTCCTTGCCATTGGGGGTAATGCGACCATTAATACAGCTAAGGCCATGCGTTATTTTTATCAGCGTCCCCAAGGCTCATTACCACATTCCTCTCCCGATCTCCTTCACGCCGATTTCCCAGACTGCAGCACAGGTTCCCCACAGTATGAAGTCGCCCTTATTACCATACCCACCACACCGGGAGCCGGATTTGAAACAAATGGTTTTATAACCATTTTTGATGACAACCGGGGAAAACACCGGAATCTTCACTCCTGTGAACTTCTCCCGGATATCACACTTATCGACCCGGAGTTTGCCACAGCACCAGTTGCAAGAGATCTGGCCCTTACCGGGATGACCATCCTCAGTCATGCCCTCGAAGCCTACGTTTCACCTCTGGCATCGGACTATTCAGATGCCATGGCGCTCAAAGCTATCCGTCTCATTTTTGATCATCTCCAAGTTGCTGCGGAGCACAAACAATTGAGCACCCGCGAGAAACTCTACAACGCTGCAGCCATGGCTGGTATCGCCGCCGGAAACGCAAAATCCGGACTTTCCCATTCCATGGTTCAATCACTTGAAATGCTTTTTGAACTGCAGGAAAACATGGGCCACAGCCTGTTATTACCGCACATTATTCGTTATAACGGAGTAGAAGACCCCAGCCGTTTTAATCCGTTGATGCCTGGCAGTCGCTATATTGCCCATGAGCGTTACCAGGAAATTTCCCAGAGCCTTGGCCTTGCCTGCAAGAGTCCAGAGCAGGGAGTGGAATCCCTGATACAGGCAATCATTACCCTACGCAAAAACCTCTGCCTTCCCACCACTATTCATGACTGTGGTATCGGCCAAAAAGAGTATTTTGCAAAGACTGAACAGATGGCAGAAAACGCCTTTGAAGACCATTCCACTGCCACCAACCCGCGCCTGCCTCTCATCCGAGAAATTATTGATATTTATGATGATCTCTATTAATGAATAGTCATCATGATCTCAGAAAAAGTATTTAATACACTCTGCAGCAGCCAAAGTTATGCTGTAGTAGCAACCGTTACTCACGTGGATGGCCATGGTCCGGCAAGGCCAGGAAACAGGCTTTTATGGGCCATGGGGAAACGTGTTGCCGGAACCGTTGGCGGCGGCAGCAATGAACATCAGGTTCTTGATGCCTGTGCGGCCCTGACAACAGATAAACAGATCATTAAAATTAACTCTTTGCTTCCCGGGGTACTTCCTTCCTGCGGAGGAACGTTGCAGATTCAGTTGGAAAGAATCTCTTTTGCTAGTGCTGAAGAAGCCTCATTCTGGAAAAAAGAGCTCACCCAAAGAACCGGTGATAAACTGTTTCTTATGGGAGCTGGCCATGTTGCCAAAGAGGTCTCCTGGCTGGCTGATCGCAATGGATTTCAAGTACATATTATTGACCCGCGACAAGAACTGATGCAGGCGGAGCACTTTCCTGACAGCTGTACTCTTTCGGTGCAGCAATCCGTCCCTTTTCTTACTGAAGAAAAGCTGCTTTTCAAAGACTTTATTATTATCGCAGGACCTGACCACGCAACGGATCTTGCCGTTCTGCAGCAGGCAATTCAAACTCCTGCGCACTATATTGGAGTAATGGGAAGTAAAAAGAAAATTGCTTCTTTTCAGGAAATCCTTACAAGAAAAAATCTATGGCAGGACGCTGCAAACCGTATCCACGCCCCAATCGGTATCCCCATATCATCCAGGGCACCGACCGAGCTAGCCGTTTCAATTGTTGCAGAATTGATACAAATTCGTGCTCAATCCTCGATAAAGCAGTAGGGATCTCTATCAAGTGTTATATCCAGCCCACTTGATTGAATAACAGCCTGACAACCGCCGCAAACCGGCCTGATCTTGCAGCCCCTGCACTCTTCCGGTCCTCTTCGATAGCGTTCTGCTGCCTCCGAGCTATACAATTCAAGCAATGAAGACTCCAATACATTTCCAATGGGTGACTGAAACTTACGACAGGCATGCATATCGCCATTTGGCAACAGCGAGCAGAAATTAAAAGCGGCCCCGCAGCCAAACCCTGTGCATCCGCCAAATGGTTTTTCCTTCTGATCAGACTTAATAATATTAATAAGGTTATCCTTCAGCGCCATTGTTGGATTTGACTTTGCAGCAAAAAGATACTCCTTTAAAAACTCCCGATATTCATCTTTTGCAGCCGTGGCCAGTGCTGCACCTTCTCCCGTCTGTGAGAGACGATTAAAGGTAAAGAGATCAACCTTTCCACGCAGAATTTCAGCAAGTTCCAACACCTGCCCCATATTTTCACGGGTCAGTGTCAGCATCACCATGGAGTAGATAGAAAGATCATCCAAAATTTCCAGAAACTCCATGATTCGTTCAAAATGGCCTGGCCCCCTGATCGAATCATTATGCTCGGGTAGGCCTTCCAGGCTTACCTGATAAAAAGAGAGCGGCTGAATATTTTGGAGAGATTCAATAACTTCTTTGGTCGTTGGATTGCCAAGAATTGCGATGCTGAAATTGCGTTTTGCTGCCTCTTTATACAACTCTTCAAAGTGAGCATATAAAAGCGGATTCCCTCCGGTGAAAGTAACCTGTCCATGTACATTCTGGCTCAAGACAAAATCCCGGAACTGATCAAGAATCGTTATGCCCTGATCAAGTGTCAGCGGAGAAATTACGGACCTGTCATAACAGTGTTTACAGTGCAGATCACAGGCCTGGGTTACATGCCACTGTAGGGTAAAATAGTCGGAATGAAGATGACGCTGCCATCCAACAGAGCCGGTATCAGGATAATGAGTATCTGTTCGAACAAGTTTTGATGGAGAAGAGAGCAAAATCCCCTGCTCACAAGCATCTTCAATAGCTGCATCAACTTCTCCTATAACAACATCCGCCTCTTCAGCCACAGCATAACGATCAAGATTCTCAACCACTACCTTTAATGCGAGAAGCCCCCTATCCGTTGCAGGAGCCACAGACAACGCACCATCACCCGGTTGTCTGTAAAGAAGAATATACTCCTGTCCCTGTTCCGGTGCAGGAGCAGAGTCGATGTTGCGCAGTACTCCACAGAGATGTTTCCAGTCCATTATCAAAATAGTCAATGTGGGATTGACGCATGGTGGCTCATCATTTTGGGGAAGACTGGGAACAGGAGCATCCCGAAGTTCCCGCTGAGCATTTTCGAGACGAGTCAGGTCAGACTCCCAAGCACACGTTTCAATATCTTTCATAGTTTTCACCATATTCGTTTTCAGATGACCATATTTCAGACAAAACTACTTCGATGGTACACAGGGAACAACTTTATTCGCATCCAGTATATAGCAAATCTCACCATTTTTATCCGTTCGCATCACTTCTTCACTGTATCGTTCAAGGACAGCTATACTAGTTTTCGAGGGATATCCAAAGGGATTATCTGTGCCAACAGATACCATGGAAACCCGTGGCCGTAATATACTCAGGAATCCGGAATCACAACTATCAGCGGCAGCATGATGTGCCGCAACATAGAGATCAAGCCCCTTTGGCAGAGCTTTTTGCAGGATCTTTTGCAGCTTTTGTTCCACACTTTTATCCACATCCCCCATAATTAGCACGCTTCTTCCCTCTTTTGTTGTAAACAGGAGCACCAGAGAATTATAATTCATATTTCTCTGCTGAAAAGACATCGGCCACAGAACCTGCAAAGAGTGCCCCCGCCAGTGCACAGTATCCCCCGCAGCAAGACAACCGCGCAAAGGATCCTTTGCAAGGGCTGCATGAATTTTCTTAAAACTTTCTTCTTCACTGTGATGCAGCTCTTTAGGAACATAACAATTATCGAACACTGCAGCATCGGGCCAGGCCGCCCGAATCTGAAAATACCCTGCGGCGTGATCTGCATGCAAATGACTGAACACCATATAATCAAGTGTATTCACGCCATAAAACTCCACCCGCGCCAACACATGCGGAGCATATGTCTCAAGCCCGCTATCTATCAGTAGCCCATGTCCGTCTTCAACCAGGAGTACACTCTGTCCCATCCCCACGTCGAGCACCACCAGTCGTAACTCCGTTGCCCAACTCAGGCTATAAGGAAACAACAGAGTCAGCAAGAAGCAGAAGGATACCATTTTTTTCAGATCATGGCCCTTGCCCTCAGGTTTCATCTGCAGACTCCTTATCTGATTTACTTTCCATAAGCAAAAAGGCAAGAAACATTCCCAGAGAAGCTGAAAAAAGATTCAGCCAGACATCCCGCCAATCCCCGACCCTGGCAGCCAGAAAATGCTGGAGAAGCTCATCAAAAATGGAAATTGAAACACAAAGTAAGGCTGCCACCCTTTGCTCAAAAACCTTCAGGCTCAAAAAACCAAAGAGACCAAAGAGTGCAATATGAATCTTCTCTACAAAAGGCAGATGCATATAAAAAAACAGGGCAAGAGCAACAACCCAGAGCAGGTGGTAACAATACGGATTTCTGCCAGCTCGAAGCAGCGCAATACCATATATAAGGATAATTCCTATAAAGATTAGCCCCAGTAAAAGAAGTAGTATTTCAGGTGACACGCTTTTTATAACAAGTAACTGCAGAGGACGGCCACAAAACGACAGCAGAGGAATAGAGAGCAATGACACTAGCCAGGCGATAAACACATTTCCTTTCATATTTATTCTTTGTTCACGTAATTTGATTCCTGCTAGTTTTCACCCGGAGAATGAAATCAAGACCTGCAACCGAATTTATGGTATTCTTTATATTTTCAGACAGAAGAACTGTATACTTTTAAGACTGCAAACACAAATAATAGCTTATGCCCCCCCTTAAAAACAGCCCCCATTCCAGCACATTTCCAGAGCTTGGCCCTGAAACGGTACTTAACCTTGTCGAAGATGCACTTGATATCTCCTGCACCAATCTTTGCAGGCAACTCAACAGCTACATTAATCGTGTTTTTGAACTGGAAACCGTTGATGGCAAAGGACTGGTTGTAAAATTTTACAGACCTGGACGCTGGTCACAGGCAGCCCTGCAGGATGAGCATGATTTTCTCCTGGAACTCGATAAACAGGAAATTCCGGTAATCCCACCACTGCCCCTTCACACTGGTGAAACTCTCGGTGTTCACCAGAATGTTTCCTTCGCGGTCTTTCCCCGTTGCGGTGGCCGCAGCTATGATGAATTTAATGAGGACCAATGGCTGGAAATTGGACGTTTGATTGGACGCAGCCATGCAATTGGTGCGGTGCATCCATCAAAGGACAGAATAACAATGCTACCAGGGCAGTCGACAACGGAACAGGTTGCATTTATCCTGGAAAGCGGAGTTATTTCACAGCCGCCCGTAGCTGCCAGATTTTCATCATTGTGCAAAGAGTTACTTGCTGAGATAGGCCCAATGTTTGAGGGTGTACCACTTGGCAGAATCCATGGTGATTGCCACTTTTCCAATATTATTTACCGACCGGGAGAATCATTTTTTCTTATTGATTTTGACGATATGGTCATGGGAACACCCATCCAGGATCTCTGGATGCTGCTGCCTGGAACCCCACGGGAATCTTTTCTTGAAATTGACCTTTTCCTGGAAGGATATGAAACATTTCACCATTTTGACAGGCGTACTCTTCGCCTGATCGAACCCCTGCGTGCCATGCGTTTTCTCCACTATATCGCATGGCTGACCCATCAATTTATTGGTGATGGTGCGACACCTCTCTTTCCCGAATTTGGCTCTTCTGGATACTGGGAGGTTGAAATCGCTGACCTTGAAGACCAGCTCAAACGGATACGAAAAAACGATGATCCATTTGGTAATTTTATGTAAACTTATTGAATGCTGATGCTGTTTTCCTTACCATTATAAACATCTCTGGACTACAAATAGGTAAGCGCTCCATGAACACCACCCTGAACGTGCTCGAACCACCCGATATACCTATATGTATTATCGTGCGCTCCGGTCACGCACATAGCGGCGCCCCTGAAACGCTACAGTGACTGGGAGTAGCGAGCTTGGTGGGTTAATTGATCGCTTTCACAAATAGCATTACTACAGCAACTTCAACTCCCTGGAGAAAAAAATGTATAAATGGCTCTTTATTCTCTCTGCTCTGCTTCTTTCCGGATGTGCCGACGATAACAGGAAGGAACAGTTTGATATCGCAAATGCCACCGCACTCGACAAAAAAACAGATCTTATGTGGGCAACCACCGATAATCAGGAAGACCTGAACTGGCAGGAAGCAATAGATTATTGCAACACATATAGCGGAGGAGGTTTTCAGGACTGGCGCATGCCAACAACAGAAGAACTGCAGGCTCTCATTGAGTCTCAAATAGGACGGGACGGTGAAGTCATCCGTCTAACCGGTAATCTTGTATGGTCTTCTAATACCGAAGACAGTAAAGGAGCTTTTTGCAATTTTAAGGAACGTACCTGCTTTTGGATGGAACAGGTAATATCCATATCCCTGCGTGCGTTACCAGTACGTAACACCAAAGCTTCCCCCGCTGCCGCCCCCCTCCCCTCATCCGATCCCATTGCAACGCCCCAAACTCTTGAACAACGACTTCAGGTACTCAGCATCCTCTATAAACAAAAGCTTATCACTCAAGACGAATACAATCGTAAAAAAGCAGCTGTTCTGGATGAACTCTAATTCGTCGGAATCACATTTTTCCTGTCGTATTATATCCGCAACTTCAAGGGATGTGGAACAGGCCTTTGAGGATCTAAAAAGAGATATGAACCCTGCATTTGCCCATGTCTTTCTCGACAAGATTCAACGCTATGCCACCAAACCTGACCGGGCTCTTTTTCTCGCCAGTCATAACGATTCATTTATTGCTTTTGGAACCATCATTGATCATTCCCCAGCCCCTGAAAATCTAAACAAATCAACCGTTCAGCTCCTTGAAAGCTATGCCTGCAGTACCGGGCTGATGGTCCTTCCAGAATACCGCAATATGGGAGTTGCATCCACAATTATCGAACAGTGGGAGGAGTGGGCACGCCAGAAGAAGCTTCCGGGTATATGGCTGATTACCCGGCAAATGGCTGACTGGTATCAACGCTGTTTCCATTATTCAGTGCAGGGAAATACCATTCGCCATGGAGTAAAAAAAACAATACTGACCAAACGCCTATGATAATTACACTTTCAGTGAAATCTCTCTTCTATACCATATGTTGTGGCTACCCAAAGAACAGTACCAAAAAAAAACGAAGAATATGGTGAACTATCAAGAAAATAGGCATATTTAGTTGACACAGAAGGACAAATACGATAGTACAATAAATTGAAGTAAAAATTTTTGTACACATTCCGACTATTATAACAAAACTATGTAGGACGATGTGAAACTGAAGGTCTGGTTTGTTTCAGTCTTATTTTTTTTCTTAAGACGTAACGAATCGGACATCGCGTCTGGCTTTTCAGGAGGGCCGGATCGTAACATTTTAATGAGGAAGGAGAAATCGAGATGGTGAAAAAATTTTCCATGTTGGCTCTTGCTGGTCTTATCGCACTGCCTGCAGTAGCTGCTGCAAGTGGTGGAGCAAACGCCAATGATCTGGAACGAAAAATCGAAGAATTGAGTATGCAGTTGGACCAACTGAAAGCTCAGATGGCAGAAGGCGCTGGTGCAGTTAGTCAGGCTGACTTTGACGATCTGGCTGATACAGTTGGTGACATTGAAGATCGTTCTGATTCCTGGGACCTTGCCGCCCGTATTAAATTCTATGGCGATTTCCGCGCCCGTATGGATTACTACAAGGCAGAGACTGCTTCTGGAGTAACACGATCAAATGATACTCTCTGGACCAACCGTTTTCGTCTGAACATGCGTGTTAAGGCTACTGAAAACGTAGAGTTTAAAGCGCGTCTTGCTATGTACAAAGCTTGGGGAACCCAAGGTAACGTTTATGGTTCCGGTTCTAACGGTAACGATCAGATCTTCCCCAACTGGGACGGAAACTCCACCCGTACTCCTTCAGACAATGCTCTGCGTGTTGACCGTGCATTCGTAAACTGGAACAACATCGGCGGAGTACCTCTCTGGTTCTCCATTGGTCGTCGTCCAACAACAGATGGTCCTCCAGCACAGGTTCGTATGGGTGCTGATTCTCGTATGGCTACCCCTATTTCCTACATGGATTGGCCATTTGACGGTATTTCCATGGGTTACGCCTACCGCTGGGGAACCGAAGCAATGGGAACCGGTCGTATCCGTTTCTGTTATGGACGTGGATTTGAAGATGGACTTGAAGCAGACACCGCAAATAACATGGACGACATGGACTTTGCAGGATTGAGCTGGGATGTTATGAAACAAGGAAATCGTTTCGTTAATATTCAAAGTTTCTTAGCTATGAATGTTTTCAACTATCCTCAGTTTCAGGATCCCGTCATTGATATGATGGCTGCTGATTCATTTGGTGCTCGCCAGAACGTTGGTAACATTCTCCACACCACAGGTGTTTATCAGGACAAATTTGGTCCTGTAAATATCTTTGCTGCTGCTGGTTGGTCTCAAACACAACCTGATTCAAGTGGTATGTTCAATGACTACGCTGGAATGGGTGCTGCTCAGTCAATGGCTGCTGCAGGAATGACCCCGGCTCAAATTGGTGGCGCTCTTGACATGATGGGAATGTCTGCTAGTCCTAACACCGATAGTGAGAATGGTTACTCTACCTACATCGGTGCTCGCTACGATATCGAATCTGCTGGACTGAAGTTTGGTCTTGAATGGAACTGGGGTTCCGAGTACTGGATTGCTATGACCGGTGGTCATGATGATGTGTACCAGTCTAAACTCGCTGCCCGTGGTAATGTTTATGAGGTTTATGGTATCTACGACTTGCCTACAGGTGAAGCCATCTCTAAATATGCTAAGACCTTTATCCGCTTCGGTTATCAACGTTATCAGTATGACTACTCCGGTTCTATGGACTGGAACATGAAGCCATATGACCTTGATGAAGATACCGCTCAGCTTCAGGGCCTTAAAACTGGAATGGGACTTGATCCAGTTGATCACGCTGACCAGATTTACCTGACCTTCGAAGCATACTTCTAGGTCGATTTACCAGTAATACATGTTGTAACTACAGGGGAAGATTCCGTAAGGAGTCTTCCCCTGTTCTGTTTGTTCTATGGTAATTTTTATGGAAAATCATCTCCCTGAAAACAACGTGCTCCGCACCAGTACCATTCGGCATACTGGTGTCAGTCGTTCGCCCTTTTCTTCCCTGAACCTCAGTTATGGTGTTGGTGACGACGCCCTCTCTGTATCAACAAACCGCAACACCCTCAAAAACACCCTCTCCATCCCTCACCTTCTCTCAGCCAGGCAGGTTCATGGGGACAACATCTATATTCACGAAAAATCCCTGAGCGATGATCTGGAGGTTGATAACTGCGATGCTTTGATGACAGATATTCCTGGAGTCGGACTTATGATACAACAGGCAGATTGCCAGGCTATCACTCTCTATGATCCTGTTCACTCTGCAATAGCCGCCATTCATAGCGGTTGGAAGGGAAGTGTCCTAAATATTATTGCTAAGACCATCCGGGTAATGCAGCAACAGTACAATTCGAAACCAGCCGACATTTTGGCTTACATCAGCCCATCCCTTGGCCCCTGCTGTTCCGAATTCGTCAACCATGCAACAGAACTGCCATCCTCATTCCTTGCCTTTCAGACCAAAGAGAATTACTTTGATTTCTGGCAGATCTCTGCAATGCAACTCAAGGATGCTGGTCTTGCTGAGCCCAATATTGAAATTGCAGGCCTATGCACCTCCTGTTCTTCCGATTATTTTTCCTATCGGCGTGCCTGCCGCACAGGCGATGGCCAAACAGGCCGCTGTGCCACACTAATAGTCCTTCAACAATAACCCTTTCACCAAACGGTAACCTTCATCATGCGCCTCCTAGTCGTTGAAGATGACAAAAAAATCGCATCCTTTCTCCAGAAAGGTCTTCAGGAAGCGGGATTTAGCGTTGATGTCTGCACTAATGGGAGAGATGGTCTTTCTCTTGGCCTCACAGAACCGTATGTTGCAGCAGTCATCGATATCATGCTGCCAGAGCTCGATGGCCTCAGCCTGATTGAAGGGCTTAGAAAGAGAGGTATCGAAACACCGGTGCTGATTCTCAGTGCAAGACAGTCAGTTGATGACCGTATTGAAGGATTACAGCGTGGTGGCGATGATTATATGGTTAAACCATTTTCTTTTAATGAATTACTGGCCCGTATCCACGCTCTGCTACGCCGCGGACAAAAGAGTTCTGACTCCGGGCTTATCACAGTTGGAGAACTACAACTTGATCCTCTTAAACGAGAAGTAAAACGGCAGGGTACAAAAATTGAACTTCCGGCAAAAGAATACGCACTCCTCGAGCTCTTAATGCGCAACCCCGGACGTGTACTCTCAAAGACCTCTATTCTAGAACATATTTATGACTACAATTTTGATCCTCAGACGAATGTTATTGATGTTCTTGTCTGCCGCCTCCGCAACAGTGTAGATAAAGACTACCAGAATAAAGTCATCCAGACAGTAAGAGGGATGGGCTATGTCCTTCGTGACGAATAGTCTTGTGGGTTTTCTCCCAAGAATTCGCTTACTTCTTTTATTTTTCCTGATTTTCTGGTGTCTTAGTGCGTTACTGCTAGGACTCCACACTCTGAGCCTCAAACGAAATATCAAACAACAGAGACTCCACGATACTGTCTCTGCTCTCAACCGCTATCTTGTCCTGAATAGGCTCCCCTCAGATTTGCAAATCACCCCACAACACACCCCTCCCGACGATCTCGATTTTATCCGAATAAGCAGCGGAAGGAATCAACTCCTTATCAGTGCCAATAACACAATGGTTTTTACAGGATTGGTTGAACTTTCTCCTCGTGTTGATGGTACCTGGATAGATATTCTGCACCCGGATAAACCAGGTGACTGGATTCTTATTTCAAAAATCCTTGCGGACGGCAGTGTGGTCCAGGCAGGAAAAAATGACAGTGCATTGGGCCTTGCCATATACAAGAAAACTGTAACAATTGCATACTTTCTCTTTTTTCTGGCAATCCTTCCATCCCTCTGCCTTGCCTTTATACTCAGGTTTATTATGGGAAGGCCCCTTCAAATACTCAGCACTGATCTCAGATACGCTCTTAAGCATAAACAGGGAATACTGCGAAAACATACCCTCCAAAGCCAAGACCTCACTGCTGTCCACCAACTCCTGGAACAAACCTTTTCCCAGAACAAACAACTCATTTTTGAAATGCAGTCTTCATTGGACAATGTAGCTCATGACCTGCGAACCCCGATGACAAGACTCCGCGCCGTTGCCGAATATGCCCTGCAATCAAATAAAGATGATCCGGAACTCTATCGCAGTGCCCTTTCCGACTGCCTTGAAGAATCCGAAAGAGTGCTTTCCATGCTTAAGACAATGATGAGTGTAGCAGAGGCAGAAGCTGGTACCATGCGTCTTTTTCCCGAAAAAATTGACCTCGTGGAAACAGTTAAAGATGTAATGGGACTCTATCAATATGTGGCGGAGGAGGAACAGATTACCGTTTCCTGTGCCTTCGAACAAAGCCCTCTCTTTATTCTAGCCGATAACACACGTATCAGTCAGGTCTTGGCTAACCTTCTGGATAATGCGATAAAATACGGACACGAATCGGGATACGTCAAAATCAATACTGAAATTAAAGGAACAGAAGCCACTATTATCTTTTTTGACGATGGTATTGGCATCTCCCAAAGCGAGATTTCACGGATATGGGATCGCCTGTATCGAGGCGATCGCAGTCGCAGCAGGCAGGGATTAGGGCTGGGGTTAAACTACGTAAAGGCCGTGGTTGAAGCCCACGGCGGACACGTTACAGTTTCCAGCAAAATACGGGAAGGATCGCGCTTTGAAGTCCGGTTGCCACTCATTGCATCAGGTGCCACCGGAAAGACTAAAATCGCAAAGTAACGGAGCATGATCGGACAATCGAATATCCGGGATTGTAAAATTTGAAACTGTTAGTTCCGGGCTGTGAAGAATAAAATCAAGATTTCGCTTTGGGGCGCAGCTCGGATGTGAAGGTAAGCCTTTGAGATTGGCATTCACAAGACCAGTCGCCGCCAAAAAAAGCTGCACCTCACGATCACCGCCAAAGGTGTTAAAATCACCCGCAACAATAACCGGTTTTGTTCTCTTCGACAGGATACGGTGCAGATGTTCTAACTGCTGCTGCCTGTGTTTGAACTTAATAGAGAGATGAACGGTAAAGATACTCACTTCTTCCAGTTCCACTTCAATTACCAGGCGTTTCATTCCCTCATTAAAATAATGAAATTGGTGACTTACAATCGTATGATTTGTTAGCACAGCATTTCCCTGTTTATTCAATACCGGAATTTTACTGGCCAGAGAACCGCCACTATATTTTGTTTCCACCACATGAAAATGGTCCAACGCCCTCGCAATTGCCCCAGCCTGACACGACCGATGAGAACGATAGGAGCCTGAATCCACCTCAACAAGCGCGATAACGTCTGGTTTAGCTGAACGAATAAAAGTGACGATCTCCCCGAGATTCACAGCGGTCTTTTTAAAAAAACCGGTAAAAGGCAGCGGCAAATGGTAACCGATACCATGTCCCGTTGCATACCGTATGTTATAGAGAAGAAATCGCATGGGCAATGATAACGGTTTTAATATCAGTTTGCAATCATGCCTTTTTTCTCTCGATTTCATGTGGTAAGATGACGGCCATAGAAGAAAAAATAAATCCCCTCCAAGTTAACAACTTACAAACAATCAGGATAGATATCATGACCACAATACATATAGGCTCAAGAAAAAGTAAACTCGCAATGTGGCAAACTGATACCGTTGCCGCAATGCTTGAAAAAAGCGGCATGGAAACCCAGATCAGCTCCATGGAGACCAAGGGAGATAAAATCCTTGATGTATCCATTGCCAAAATTGGCAGCAAAGGGGTTTTTACCGAAGAGCTTGAGGACCAGCTCAGTAACGGAACCACCGATATTGCAGTACACAGTGCCAAAGATATGCAATCTATCCTTCCCAGTGGATTTGAGTTGATCGCCTTTACCGACAGAGAGAAATCGAACGATGTGCTGGTCTCCCGCAACACGAATCTTGATCTGACAGACACGAACAAGCCCATTCGAGTTGGTACCTCTTCCGTACGTCGAATTGCCCTGCTCAAACATTTTTACCCCCATGTTGAAACCGTTGAAATGCGCGGAAACCTCCAAACCAGAATCCAAAAAATGGATGCAGGCGACTGTGATGCATTGATGCTTGCCTACGCTGGGGTAAAACGTATGGAATATGACGATATGATAGTGAAAACTTTTTCAGAAGATGAGTTTATTCCTCCGGTTGGACAGGGCTGTATAGCCATCGAGTCTGCAACTACAATCAGTGATGATAAACGGGAAAAAATCAGAGCCTGCCTCAACAATCCTGATTCAGAATCCTGTCTGCTTGCCGAACGTGCCTATCTGCGAACGATGGAGGGCGGCTGTTCTATACCTGCCTTTGGCCTGGCAGTACTGAATGGAAACGACATTGTCCTCCGCGGTGGCCTGGCAAGTCTTGATGGTAAAACAGTTCTTATTAAAACGGAAAAAGGGCCTAGAGATCAAGCAGATGTCATTGGTGAACGCCTGGGGAAATATATTCTGGAAAATGGCGGAAAAGAAATCCTTGCTGATATAAAACGTATACAGGGATAAACCGTAACTATTCAGCAGCACTCCAACTTCGCCCATTTCGACCTTCTTGAATAGCACTAGTATGCTTCAAAGCCCGAAATGAACGAATTTGAAGCACTGCTAAACAGTTACAATCCCGATTTGAGCCAAGTTTTTGAGAAGACACTGGATAGCTACGATAAAAAAAAGCTTTGGCCAGAGAGTCATCCGGCCAAAGCTTTTATTCATATCTTCTCCCGACCGGGAGATTTAAATATCATCAGCCACAGCTATCGGCATCATTTGGATCATAGGTATCATTGGCATTACGGTACAGGTAATCATTTACTAACTGTAGCTCCGAAGCAGTCAAAACATCCCACGAACCATCACGGGCACATTTTTTGCGACGCTTGGAAAAAACATTGTTCCAGCCTTCGGAACCGTACGTTTCCATATATATAAATGGTGCACCCTTATCATTGTCCCGTGTATGACAACTTTTACATACCTGTTTAAACTTTGCAGCACCGACTCCCCAATGATCACTTTCCCAGTCAAGCTGACCACCATCATCAAGAATACGACACATTTTAGTGCGTTCGTCGTAGCGTTTACCGGGTCTTGCCTCAACAAACTGAACAGCATAAATCAGTGAACAAAAAACAAATAATGCAACAAAAGTTGTATAACGCATCCTTCTCCTCCCTAAAACATTAATAAGTGACAACCACTACAATGTAGTAGGGTATCAAATTTCACTCGTTAAATACAAGAGAAGTCTTCATACGTTTACGATAATTTTATAGGCGTTTACGATGCAACTCCCTTAAATAATCCAACCACTGGTCAAAACCCTCGCCACTGGTGGCGGAGAGATCCATTACCAATAAATTGGGATTCAACTGCAAGGCTTCAGCCTTTGCCTCCTCAACGGGAAAATCAAAGTAGGGAAGCAGGTCGGTCTTGGAGATTATAAATACCTGGGAACTATGAAATGCTTTTGGGTACTTAGCCGGTTTATCAGGCCCTTCCGGAACAGACACCAGCACCAGTCGATGATGTTCACCCAGATCAAAGGTGGCCGGGCAGACCAGATTTCCAACGTTCTCTATAAAAAGAATATCCAGCTTAGCCCCTCCCTCCTCTTTTTCGAGAAGATGCAGGCCTTTATGGATCTGAGCAGCATCCAGATGGCAGGCACCGCCGGTGGTTAGCTGAATAACAGGTACCCCCTTAGCCCGAATACGCTGGGCATCCCTGTCAGTTTCAATATCTCCTTCGATAACCCCTATCCGAATGGTATCGCCCAGAGCTTCTATGGTTTTTTCCAGAAGAGTTGTCTTACCGGAACCGGGACTCGATATCATATTGATTGCAATAGCACCCATTTTTTCAATATGTGCCCTGTTCTTCACTGCCATTGCAGTATTAGCAGCAAGCAGACTCTCATGTACTTCAATCACCTTGGAATCATGGGTATGTTCAGGTTTCAAATCACAGCCACATACATCACACATAATATTCCTTCTCTTTAATTTTATTAAGGGTTTCGCAAAAAACTATACGGTTATTCCATTTCCACCTGGCGAAGAATAAGACCATCTCCACCTTCTGGTGTGAACAAGGTTTCTGAACAGTCAGGACAACTCTCAGGCCTCACCACCGCCTCTATTTCCATTCCACAGCCAAAACATCGATATATGGCAGGTGGACTTTCTATAATCAATTTTGCATCCTTGGTTAATGGTTCATCTTTTGCCAGGATATCAAAACCAAATTGAAATGAATCTATCACCACTCCGGAAAGAGGACCAATTTCCATAGAGACACTAATCACTTTTGATTTATTATGTTCTATTGCCAGATCCTTTAGCTGAGTAAGTAACCCCTGAACAAGAGACATCTCATGCATGTTCTTTCTCTTTTGGATGGATGTCATAGCCCATCTTTTGAAGCCGTTCCACCAGTAAACCGGACATTTTTCCAACCTGAGAAGCCACCGCCTCACTCATCTCAAGACCAGTGGCCAGAGTTTCAGGCACCACACAATAAAACTCCACACAATCAGGTTCTATTCCACGAAACTTGCATATATCAAGAATCTCTATAATTCCAAGCTGATGCGGAGACATACGAGGATTCATGGTTCCATTTCTGGCATCTTCTGCGGTAAAAGTGCAGAGACTCCCGGGCTTACGATCCTTTAGATCCACAATATCGACCACAAAAATCGGATCATGTTCTTCCAGAAAAGGAGCCATATAGATACCTGCAGTTCCTGCGTCAAACACAGTGACAGACTCTGGGAAGGTGTAATGTTCCTCCAGATATTCAACCACATGAACCCCAAAACTCTCATCGCAAAGCAGAAGGTTACCAATCCCTAAAATTCCAGCTTTTTTTGTTTTATTTTCCATTTTTTTTCCTTAACAAATCCTTGGAAGAGGCTCTCCATGAAGAGGAGTTATAATTCGGGAACCACCTATGGCTGTCCGTAAGCTGACCTGTCCAGCTTTTCCAGCCTTTAGACTTCCGATAATAGCAGCATCTCCACCAACTACCGTGGACTGCATAAGCCGCAGAGCTTCTGCTGCCTGCTCGGGTGCAACCAGTGCAAGGCATTTCCCTTCGTTGGCAAGATACAGTGGGTCAAGCCCCATAATCTCACATGCCGCCCGCACCTCAGGGGTTACGGGAATAGTTCGATCATCTATTTCTACGGCGAGCCCAGCTGCTGCTGCAATTTCATTTAACGAGGTTGCTACTCCACCGCGAGTTGGATCACGAAGGGTATGGAGACTCCCTGCTGGAAGCTTATCAAGAAGCAGGGCAACAAGTCCATTCAGTGCAGCAGAATCACTGGCCAGATTCCCATCAAGACTGATTCCTGCACGTCTGGTCATAATAGTTATGCCATGATCCCCCATGGAACCGGAGAGGATAATAACATCACCTTCTCTTGCCATTGCAGAAGAAACAGACACTCCCTCGGGAACAATGCCAATCCCTGAAGTATTGATAAAAATCTTATCGCACTTCCCCCTGGGTACAACCTTAGTATCCCCTGTAACAATGGGGACTTCAGCAGACTTTGAACACTCTGCGATGGAGATAATTACCCGCTCCAGATCATCCAGCCCAAGACCTTCTTCCAAAATCAGCCCAAGGCTCAGACAAAGAGGAGTTGCTCCTCGCATCGAAAGATCATTGACGGTACCATGAACTGAAAGTGTACCAATATCGCCTCCGGGAAAGAATATTGGATCCACCACATAACTGTCTGTACTAAATGCCAGTTTCCCTGGATGATTATCCATTACCGCACTGTCTTCCAGGGAAGCCAGAATGGGATTATCCAAATGTTTTAAAAATAATTCTGAAATCAACTCCTGACTGGCAATACCGCCACTGCCATGATCCAGAAGGATCGTATTTCCGGGATTCATATTTACCTATCAATTGTTTTATTTAAAACTACGCCACGAAATCCGCCCCATGTATCGCTCTTTCTTCTCAAACAATCCACAGCGCAACGAGAACGTTTGAGAAGAAAGAGCGATACAATGGGCATTACATCAAGATTACGGGTCAGCAAGAACTAATGTATCCTTCTTTACGCATATTTATAAAAAGCTGCACAAGTCCCTTCACTCGAGACCATACATGGGCCAATGGGATTACCGGGAGTACACCGTTTTCCATATAGTGGACACTGAGAGGGTATTTCCTTGCCCTTTAAAATTTCTCCACAGCGACATCCTTTTGGTTCTTCCACGGGTATCAACTCAATATTCAACCGTTTCTCAGCATCAAAATGCTTATATTCTTCTCGAATCGCCAGACCACTTTGAGGAATCACCCCCAAACCACGCCATTCCATATCAGCGGGTTCAAAAATATTATCAACCATCTGCTGGGCTCTGTTGTTTCCTTCCCAGCCCACTGCCCGGATATAGGCGTTCTCTACACGCGCCTCACCTTTTCCGATTTGTCTGGCCATCAAAATCAATGCCTGCAGAATATCTGCCGGTTCAAAACCTCCAACCACACAGGAAAGTTTGTATTTATCAGCCAATGGCTGGTAAGCTCTCGCTCCGATAATACTGCTCACATGTCCGGGACAAAGAAGTCCATCAATCTGCAATTCCGGGTCATCGAGCAGAGCAAGTAACGGTGGCGGCATGGTTTTATGGGTGGAAAAAACCACAAAATTATCGATACCATTATTTTTTGCAGCCATAATAGTGGCTGCTATTCCAGGAGTTGTAGTTTCAAAGCCCACACCCAGAAAAATAATCAATTCATCCGGGTATTTTCGGGCAAGATCCAAACTATCCATGGGCGAATAGACAATATCAACCTTTGCACCTTTAGAAGACGCATTGGCAAGAGATAAGCCGCTGCTGCCGGGTACCCGGAACAGGTCGCCAAACAGAGCAATTCGCGTGTTCGGAAGCTCAGCCATTGCCAGAATAGCATCAATATGAGAAGCAGAAGTGACACACACCGGACACCCGGGGCCAGATATCAGCTCAATCCCCTCCGGAAGCAATGTACGCAACCCACTCCGAAAAATAGACATGGTATGAGTACCACACACCTCCATCACCCGGAAAGGCTTGATAACACTCCTGCGTAATTCCTTAAGAAGAGGCTCGGCGAGGGCCTGGTCCCGAAATTCATCAAGATATTTCATGCGCTATTTTCCTTCGCTTCAGCAGCTTCAACCTTTTCAGCCATCTCCCGCATAAGACTAATATTGATTTCCGCCTCTTCAGGGTCCAGGGTATGGATAGCAAAACCTGCATGAATGATAAGGTAATCACCAAGATCTGGCCAGCGATCAACAATATCAAGTCGGGTTTCTTTGCTGATTCCATCAGCATCAACCACTGCAATCTGTCCACTCAAAAAATCATCAGGATCTCCCTGAATTTTAATCACTTTCATGGGTACTGCCAGACACATGACGTAAACCTCCAATAATCGCCTGTCCCAAAGCTATTCCACCGTCGTTTACAGGAATCTGTTCTCCCGTGTGGACAATGAAACCGTTCTGTTCCAGAAGTATAAAAAGTCCCTCAAGCAGAAGCGTATTTTGCATACAACCACCTGCCAGAACAACCTGGGTAATATTCGTTTCTTCAGCCAGCCTGCACACAAGAGAACACAGACTTTTAATCAAACAAAGGTGAAACTCTAGTGCAATAACAGATGGTTCTCTACCATCTGCCAATTGATCTAAAACATCCTGAACCAGAGTGTTTTGCTGCAATATCAGCCTGTCATCGGAAAAAGATGCATCAAGCTCCCAGGAACACTCCTCAAGAAGATCAGCTAAATCCAACTCGCCCTTCGCCCGCTGCGCCAGAGACTCAAGCTCGATTGCGGCCTGCCCTTCATAATCAGCCACCAAACAGACCCCAAGAAGGGCCGCAACTCCATCAAAAAAGCGCCCGCAACTACTGGTAACCGGACAATTAAAACCCTGTTCCATCATTTGCCAAAGGGCACGCTGTTTGTACTCATCTGACAATTGCAATTCCGGTTTGTTTTGCCCCAAATTAAACAGCAAAGACAAGCCCATACGCCACGGTTCTTCTGCTGCAGTATCGCCTCCCGGCAACAGCATCGGGGAAAAAGACCCAACCCGTTTATAGTCACGGCAATCAGCAAGGAGAACTTCTCCCCCCCAACTACTATTATCATCTCCTAACCCCGTTCCATCAAGAACCAGAGCCAGTACTTTTTCCTCTATTCCATGTTCTGCAAGAACCGCTGCCGCATGAGCATGATGATGTTGCACTTTATAGAGCGGCAGGTTCAGTTCTTTTGCATAATGACTACTCAAATAATCGGGATGCAGATCACACACAACTGCTTCCGGTTCAACCTGCAGGAGTCTCTTAAAATGATATATGCTTTCTCTATAAAAATCCAATGATTCCAAATTAAAAAGATCCCCTATATGCTGGCTAAGAAACGCCTCTTTTCCTCTTGTCAGACAGAAGGTGGATTTGAGTCCTCCACCACAGGCAAGCAGTTGAGGAAATTCTCTCTGAAGAGCCGTTGCTGTCGGGACATACCCACGTGCACGCCGCAGCAATTGCGTCCCACGGCCACGTATTCGTGCCACGGAATCATCAACACGAGTAACAATGTCTCGGTTGTGAAGAAGAAAAGAGTCCGCTATTTCCTGAAGCCCGTCTACTGCCGCAGCATTTGCGGTGAAAATGGGCGCCCCACTCCTATTGCCACTGGTCATAACCAGCGTTTGAGGGCAATCCGGCTGTAGAAACAGGAGCTGATGCAGTGGAGTGTATGGCAGCATCACCCCAATTTCATGAATCCCAGGTGTAAGAGCACTGGCCAGTAAAGATTTTTTTCGGGGCAAAAGAACTATTGGATGTGCAAATCCCTGCAAAAGATCTTCTGCCTCACGGCTTATATGGCAAAATTTACGAGCTACTGTCAGACTTGCTGCCATAACAGCAAGAGGTTTAGACTTTCTTCCCTTACGCTTGCGAAGTTCTGCAACAGCCTGCTCCGATCCGGCATCCACCACCAGATGAAAACCACCCAAGCCACGCATTGCTACAATTTTTCCATGCTTCAGGGAGCGGGCAACCTCTTTTAGAGGAGACAGTGTTTTAATTTGTCCACCTTTGGCATCATGCCAGGACAACTCCGGGCCACATTTAGCACATGCGTTTGGCTGCGCATGGAAACGCCGATTCCCGGGGTCATCATATTCACCTCTGCATTCCCGGCAAAGCGGAAAACATTTCATGGAGGTTCCCGGCCGATCATAGGGAATGCTTTCCACGATGGTAAAGCGCGGACCACAGTTGGTACAGTTGGTAAAGGGATAGGAAAAACGTCTGTTTTGCGGATCAATAATATCCTGCAGGCAATCATTACAGAGTGCAATATCTGCAGGAATGATGGCGTGGCTGTTTTGCGCGGACACACTTTTAAGAATCGTAAAATCCTTAAAGTCCCTTAAAGAACTCTGCAACTGCTCTTGCAAAGAGGTGATATGTGCCAGTGGAGGAGGGGTTGAACGAAGAGTGTCTGCAAAGCCCTGAATGGAATCCATGATACCTTCCACTTCAATAACAACACCTTGAGCGGTATTGCAGATAACACCATTAAGTTTATATTGAGCAGCCAGACGATAAACAAAGGGACGAAAACCAACGCCCTGAACGGTGCCCAGGACGGTGATTTTCATTCGTGAAACAGATTCAGACATTCTTACACTTAGTGCCTTAGAAAATAATTCCAATTTTGTTAAAACATTTACCTTTTAGGGCTAAACTTCTTCCCTGTAAATATTGAAGAAACGAGTCCTTCAGGTGATTTTAGATCATTCCAGACCACCATATACACATGGGTAAAGGCAAAGATAATAAAATACCACATCAATAAATGATGAATAAATCTACCTTCCTGCTGGGAATTAAATAAGCTATTGCCCAATCCCTGCCAGAACCCGGCCTCAGGATATAACATATAAAATCCGCTGGCCAGCTGAAAGAGTGCAGCGATAATCGTGACAATATAGATAATCCCTGCCAGTACGTTATGCCCCAATCGCCCATCGTGCTTATCACTCACATAACTGTAATAGCCAAGTGTTGTGGTCAGGCTTTTGATATTTCTGGAAGTAACAGGCAGAATATCCATAATTCGCTCCTGCTTATTCCCGAAGATAAACAAAAATAATCGTATCAACACCGCAGCACCAAACAGATATCCTGCTACAAAGTGGATATAACGCATGGTGCACATGGGAAATGAAACACTTCCTTCCAGTGTCGTATTGGTCCATGGATTATTAATGTAAAATCCAGTCACCACAAGAGCAACAATGGACAGGACCAGAGCCCAATGATACAGCCGGAGCAAAACGCTCCAGACATTTTTCACTTCATAATTCATAACGACCCCCTTAGATTAAAAGGAATTACTTCCTTATAATGCTTTCACCTTTGACAGCTCCACACCATTGCCATCCACCGTATGTACAGCACAAGCGATACAGGGATCAAAGGAGTGAACAGTACGCAAAAGCTCAAGGGGCTTCTCGGCATCAGCAACCGGGTTACCAATAAGAGATGCCTCGTAAGGCCCGGCAACGCCTTTTTCATCACGCGGTCCTGCATTCCAAGTGGAGGGTACAACACATTGGTAATTTTTAATTTTACCATCCTGAATCACAACCCAGTGTGACAGAAGCCCACGTGGAGCCTCATGGATACCATAGCCCTGCTGTTCACCCTGTGGAAATACCGGTTTATTAAAGATCTCAAGATCCCCTTTGCCAATATTATCAACCAGCAGATCCCAGTGTTTAAGGGCAAGATCACCCAGCATGGAAGCACGAACTGCCCGTGCCACATGACGACCAAGAGTTGAGTGCAGTACTTCAGGCCCGACTGTAACGCCTGCCACACTGGAAACCAGTGACAATGCATTATTAACATTTTCAATGATGGGCTTATGGCCCTGTGCATAGCCAACCAGCATTTGAGCAAGGGGACCAACCTGCATGGGCTGTCCCTGAAAGCGTGGAGCCTTGATCCAGGAATATTTCCCATCATCCTGAAAATCTGTATAATTTGGAACATCATCCTCTTCATAGGGATGTTTCGACCAGTCGCCCTTGTACCAGGCATGAGTAATATTTTCGACCACGTTATCCCGGAAATAATCATCATTAAAAGAGGTGATTCCCTTTACAGTACTTAAATCACCATTCATGATGGTTCCACCGGGAAGATCAAACTCGGTGGACTTGGTATTGAGCACCATATCCGGTGCTGCCATATAATTTGTTACTCCGGCACCGTATGGAAGCCAGTCTTTATACAGTGCACCAACAGCAACCACATCCGGCAGATAAACCTGCTGAATAAAGCCGCGAACATCCTGAATAAGCTCTTTAATCCGGAACAAACGTTCCATATTAAGAGCAGAATCGCTATCCGGGTTCAGTGCGGTTGTCACCCCGCCGACAGAAAGATTCTGAATATGCGGATTCTTTCCTGAAATGATCCCCAGCGCCTGAGTGGCTTTTCTTTGATAGTCAAGAGATTCAAGATAATGAGAAACCGCCATCAGATTCGCTTCAGGTGGAAGCTTCATGGCTGGATGTCCCCAATAGCCATTGGCGAAAGGGCCAAGTTGTCCACTATCAACCAATGCCTTTAACTTTCCCTTCACTGCTGCAAAGCGTTTAGCACTGTTATTTGGCCAGTCGGACAGAGAATTTGCAAGCGCTGCTGTCTTTTTCGGATCGGCAGAGAGCGCAGAAACCACATCCACCCAGTCAAGTGCAGAAAGTACATAAAAATGAACAATATGATCCTGTAGAGCATGAATGGACATGACAATATTACGGATATACTGTGCATTAATAGGAATTTCCAGATTCAGGGCATTCTCCACTGCCCGAACTGAGGCAAGAGCATGTACCGTGGTGCACACACCACAAATACGCTGGGTAAAAAGCCAGGCATCACGCGGATCCCTACCTTTAAGAATGGTTTCAATACCACGCCACATCTGACCCGATGACCAGGCTTTAGTTACCTGTCCTCCGTCAACTTCTGCATCTATTCGTAAATGACCCTCAATTCTGGTTATGGGGTCGATGGTAATTCGCTGAGCCATTGTATCCTCTCAATGTAATTGCTTAAGTTATGAGACTAGAGCCTGGATGCCGAAGAGACAGCAAATTCTTTTTCCTCTCCTTCGATCATCGGCCCGTATGTTCCTATTCTTCTTTTTTTCCTTTCAGTTTCGATTTTCCAATACCTACCACAGCATGAACTGCAGCACCTGCTGCCGCCACACCAAGAATCGTTTTCCCGGCAGTATCGGCATCGGCAATAATCCCGGTTCCCGGAATAGAAACATTCGGTAATCTATTATAGAAAGGAGTCATGGAATCCCAGAAATTAGGCTCTGTACAACCAATACAGCCATGACCAACAGAGACGGGCCAAACACCCTCATCATTAAAACGAACCGAAGGACAGTTGGAAAACGTCTCAGGTCCCTTACATCCGACCTTATAGAGACAATATCCATTTTTATGTCCATAATCGCCAAACTCTTCGGCAAAACGGCCTTCATCAAAATGAGCTCGACGTTCACAATGATCGTGAATTCTCCGACCATAGGCAAAAAGAGGTCGCCCAAGGTTGTCACAGTTAGGTAAGCGTTTGAAAGTCAGGTAATGCAACACTGTACCGAGGAATGTCACTGGATTAGGAGGACATCCTGGTAAGTTCAGGATAGGAACACCGGAGAGAAGATCTTGGACCCCTTTGGCACCTGTTGGATTAGGAGATGCGGCCTGAATGCCACCAAAGGAAGCACAGGTTCCAAGTGCAATAACAGCTGCCGCCTTTGGACCAATCTCTGCCAGAATATCCATTGCAGTGCGCCCTGAAATCTTGCAGAAATTTCCATTATCGGCCGTTGGAATAGCCCCTTCTACCACCAGAATAAATTTTCCTTCATTTTTTGCCACGGAATCATGGAGGCTTTTTTCGGCCTGATGTCCCGATGGCACCATTACCGTTTCATGGTAATCAAGTGAGATGACATCTAAAATCAAACGTCCAATATCCGGATGGGAGCCACGTAAAAGACTCTCTGTACATCCCGTACACTCCTGAAAGTGGAGCCAGATAACCGTCGGCCGTTGTGCCGACTCTGCCGCCTCCAGTAGTTTAGGGATCATGGCCTCCGAGAGGCCGAGCGCAGCAGCAGCTAAGGTGCAGCCCTTTATAAACCCGCGCCTGCTGAGACCGGAATTGACTTCAATATTACTTGCCTGGTCTTTCATTACCTTCTCCTTCGATTACCCCTATGCGTGATTCTTGACAATCGCTTTTCACGGTATTTTCAAGTTAGAAAGGGGCTTTTCCAACTCAACCGATACACACTATTTCAATAACCATCTAACAAATATTATCTGCTTCCCCTATCTTATGTCAAAAGAAAAGGATTGAGTAAAACCAGTAGTTCTAGCAAAATGTATCAATAATACTTATGTAAACATTTCGCTAAATACTTAAATTTCCAGCAATCATTTTTAATGAAAAATCATTTCATTCTTAATTGTGTTCGTGATAGCATTACCAATAGTCGCAATTTTTTTTCTAATCCGCAGGGAGAGACAGAATGCAAAATTCCATGGTAAAAAGTTTCCGCTTTAAACTGATTGCCCCAATCGCCGTTGCCCTTCTAATTATGATTGTAAGTGCAATTCTTTTCACAGTTGTCACCCAAAACAGCAGTAACGAACAACTCAACAGTCTGGTTGCAGATTCATTTAAAGCAATAGAAAACACCATCGAAACAGATCTGGGTAAGCTGTCTTCTGAACTTGACAACAAACTCAAATCCATGCAAGAAGAGGCATCAAGTGCGCTTGAAGCTTCCTCAACAGAAGCACTGGAAGAAACGGCCAGCACTGTACAAAACAGCCTTCGCACCATACGAAGACAAAGCGGAAATGATATGGCACAACTGATGGCCCTGGTCGCCACAAACAGTGTTATTGCCGGAGATTTTGCAGCACTTAACGGTTATGTTCGCAGCGCTCATCGTAATCCCGAAGTCGTGTTTATATTTTATACAGATAAAAACCAAAAACCCCTGACGCGCTACCTCAATCGTAAGAATGAAGTACTCAAATCCTTGCTCCCAAAGGGGCGACCTGAGATTGCAAAAATTATTCAGGCAGGAATTGACAACCCCAATATTCTTACGATCAAAAAAGAAATTAAATCCGAAGGTGATCTTGCCGGAAGCATTACCCTCGCCATTGACATGACGGTTGCCAGAGAAGAAGCTGCCGCCTTAAAGGAAGAATTTAACGATCTGGTCAAAGAAAATAGTACCCAGATTGATTCCATCCTCAGCAGTGAATCAAAAATTATCAGCAATGACCTGCAACAGGTGGTTGCTCTCATCAAAAACCAAATAACTGACAACGCAAATACAACTGTTGACACAATAACGACCACAAGCAATAATCTCACCAAACGAACACGTACTCTTTTTACCATTGGTTCCCTTATCGGCTTCATTCTGTTACTGACCATTCTGCTGCTCAATGCCAAATCCGTACTTAAACTTCTGGGTGGAGAACCAGAGGCGATGGTACTGCTTGCCAGGCGCATTGCCGGTGGCGATCTCAGCGATGATACAACTGTAAAATCAACGCCTGGAAGTCTTCAGGCAGCTCTGCAGGAGATGACAATAAATCTTCGCAGCCTTATTGGTAATATTGTGGCTGAAGGCCGTGCTCTTACTGCAACCTCAACAGAACTTGCGCTAGCTGCAGAAGATATGACAGGCGGCGCTCAACAGTCGGCAGCAAAAGCAGACACAGTAGCTGCTGCAACAGAAGAGATGAGTGCCAATATGGGCACGGTAACGTCCGCAAGTGAGCAAGCAGCTCAAAATGTAAATGTGATGGCCAATGCCATGGAAGAAATGTCTTCGGCTATTCAGGAAATAGCTGAAAATACTGAGCGGGCAAACAGCATGACCGGAGATGCTGTGAAATATGCCAAGAACTCCTCTGAGAAAGTAAATCGCCTGGGAGCTGCAGCAATAGAGATCAGCAAAGTAACCGAAGTTATCACAGAGATTTCAGAACAGACAAACCTTCTGGCACTGAATGCCACCATCGAAGCCGCAAGAGCTGGAGAAGCTGGAAAAGGTTTTGCCGTTGTTGCAAATGAGATCAAGGAACTGGCTAAGCAAACGGCTAACGCAACCCATGAGATCAAAAGTAAAATTGAATCTATTCAATCTTCAACCGATGAGACAGTAATTGAGATTACCGAAATCAGTACGGTGATTGATAGCGTAAATGATATAGTCTCAACGATTGCCTCGGCAGTGGAAGAACAGTCAGTCACTGCTTCAGATATCTCAGGAAATGTCAATGACGCAGCAAATGGCATCGGTGAGGTAAACGAAAATGTCTCTCAGGCATCCATGGTTGCCGGTGAAATTGCAAGAGACATCGTTGGTGTCAGCCAGGTATCAAAAGAAGCTCAGGAAGGGAGCCTCCGCCTCCAGGAAAGTGCCGAGCACCTAAAATCAATTGCCAATACAATCAGTGAGGAAACGGGCCGTTTTGACCTTGGCAAGAGTGGTAACCAGCATTCAACCCGCCGCAGCGGATCCACCTCGGGCCCATTACTGCGATGGAGTGCATCACTGTCCGTTGGTCTTAACTGCATAGATGATCAACACAAGATACTTGTGGATCTCATTAATGAGCTGCATCAGCAAATGAATAGTAATGCTGCCAGAACCGCTATCAGCGATGTCCTTACCAAGTTAGTCAGCTACACTGAGACCCACTTTAAATTTGAAGAAGAGCTTTTTGCCAAACATGGATATGAGGATAGTGCTGCACATGCGACAATCCACCGCAAACTGGTACAGCAACTAGTCGACTTTCAGAATGAATTTAAAACAGGAAAGAGTGATATTTCAATTGATTTAATGGAGTTTCTTAAGGATTGGCTTATCAAGCATATCAAGAAAACAGACGCTAAGTATGCTCCATTCTTGAAAAGTAAGGGCGTGGTCTAAAGATATAAAAACTACTTCTTCAGACCAAAAATCCCTTTCTTCCTGGAGGAAAATGCAGGAGTATACCGCTTGTTGCGTTTTCCTCCCCCTTTGGATGAAGAGGAGTTGTCCCGTCTGGAAGATCGATTGTCCTGCGGCAATGAGAGAAGGTGCAGATCGGCCTGATCGCCTGTGAGAGACTCGGAGTACAACTCACAAAACAACAAACAGGATTTATAATAACTCTTCTTTTTGATCCATCTGGGCCATGATTTATTCTCATGATAGCGAAGAAACTGAGGTAAATTAGAAAGCAGAATTACCATCTCCTGGCGAATAGAACGGCGCAAATTCAGCTGCACCCCTAATTCCTTATCCAAGGCCTCACGCAGAATTTTTGAAAATCTAAACGCGGCGGCACCTTTTAATTCCTGGTGAATTAATCCAAATTTTGCATCGGCCCAGGGCACAAGCACAAGCGCCAGTAAAAAATCATTGCTCAGCCCCCGTTTTCCGGTTTCCTTCGCCAGTTTTGAACTTCTATCAATCACCCGCGCTAGAGCAATTAACTGCTCCCGATAGGGCATTTCATCGGCACTTTCCTTTTTGAAAAGAACTTTTTGATACAGAGCAAAAATACCAAAAAAGAGATCTGAATCCAAAGCAAGTTTCAGCCATTCGGTTAAGGCACCACTATGCAGATCCTTAAAAAACTCATCTCGAATACGGGAAGGAGGACAGAGAGGCAGTTTCTCATGGTTGCTACAGATAGCATCCCAACTCTTTGGAGCAATACGAAATCCTAATCTTCCCGCATGCCTGATTGCCCGTAGCATACGTACCGGATCCCTGGTTATGCGCCGTTCAGGTTCCCCTACAAACTGGACAGTTGATTTATCCAGATCTTCAATCCCACCCACATAATCAATAATCGTATTATTCTCAATTTCGTAGAAAAGACCATTTACAGTCAAATCACGGCGCTGAGCATCTTCCCCAAGGCTTCCATAGGTATTATTGGGAGCCAGTACAGCTTCGGGTCCGTCAATATCATATTCACTGAGAGAACGAAGAGTAGATACTTCAATCTCTTTCCCACCAAAAAATACCTGAACCAGACGGAACCGCCTACCAATGGTGCGACTATTCCGGAAAAGTTTACGGATCTGACCAGGTCTTGCATCGGTGGAAATATCAAAATCCTTTGGAGCCTTACCCAGATAAAGATCGCGAACGCCTCCTCCCACCAGATACCCGGCATAGCCATTGTCTCGCAGTACTCGGAGCACCTTCATCGCATCCTTATCTATCATATGATGACGGATAGGATGATCATCCTCAGTAATAATTAGGGGGTCGTTTGAAAAAGTCATATGCGGGGAAAATTCCCTTTCTTTAAATAATCTTATGGACGAACAGGACAGGTAATAATGACTTGCTTCCGATTATTTGTCAAGAAGCATGGTCGTACCCCAAGGGTCAAAAACTCAGATTTGCCCCAAATACAAGTAAAATCATCCTCAAATGTCGATTTTTCCCCACAGTGTCTACATATGCTTGACATTATCCCGTAATTACGTTTTATTTTATACTTTTTTATAAAGAAATCTCCCGGAGGAATTGCAGTGAAAATATCGGCCCTTAACGGCTTTAAAGACATCACACCCGACGAAGTGCAGTTGTGGCGACAAGTGGAAAAAACTGCCCGCAGTGTTTTCTCACGTTTCAACTTCTCCGAAATCCGGATGCCGATACTGGAAAAGACAGAACTCTTTGCTCGTTCCATTGGTGAGGCCACCGATATCGTTGAAAAGGAGATGTACACCTTTATCGACAAACAGATCACCATGCGTCCGGAAGCGACTGCATCTCTGCTTCGTGCCTATATTCAACATGGTTTGCATGTCCAGAAACCGATCCAGCGACTGTTCACCATCGGCCCCATGTTTCGCCACGAACGTCCGCAAAAGGGACGATTACGCCAGTTTCACCAGATGGATGTTGAAGTACTTGGAACTCCCAACGCACGAGTTGATGCCGAACTCATGGCCATGGGAGCCATGCTTTTTGAAGAACTTGGTGTAAACGTCAGTCTTGAGATAAACTCTCTTGGCTGTCCTGTTTGCCGCCCAGGGTTCCGCGAAGCCCTGCTTGCTTTTATTGAAGATCGTAAGGAAGCCCTCTGCGAGGACTGTGCAAGACGCAGCAAAACCAATCCACTACGCGTACTTGACTGCAAAAATCCGAAATGCAGAGAACAGGTTGAAGAGGCACCATCCATTCAGGAACATCTCTGTGAGGACTGTGCAGAACATTTTACAACCGTTCAGAATGGATTGCAGCAGCTTGATATTCAATACAATCTGAATAAATTCATGGTTCGCGGCCTTGATTACTACACTCGTACCACTTTTGAATTCACCACCGAAGATCTCGGTGCCCAGGCTGCAGTCTGTGCCGGTGGGCGTTATGATGGTCTGGTGGAGAAACTCGGCGGTCCCAAGGTTCCGGGTATTGGTTTTGCTATGGGTATGGAGCGGCTGGTTCTTCTTCTGCAGCAAAAGGAAGAAGTAACAGAGAGCAGCCCAATAGATATCTTTGTTGCAGGGCTTGGTGAAAAAGCATCTGAATTTGCCTTTCCACTGGTTCATAGCCTGCGCCGAAAAGGCCTACTTACCGCCATGGATCATGAAGGACGCAGCCTGAAGAGCCAGATGAAACAGGCGAACAAAGTACATGCGAAGTATGTTCTCATTGTTGGTGAAAATGAACTGGAACAGGGCCAGGCGGTACTGAGAAATATGGAGACCCAGGAACAGCAGGATATTGCAATCAATGCTGGAATTATTGAATTAACCCAATTCCTTGTTGGTGAGTGCAAACCTTTGAAAAAAACTGACACAAACAAACTTTAACATATAATAATACCACGGAATGGAAATATTTTGCAGTGCCTCAGGTTCGTCCGTTTGGGTAGTGGCGTAATAGTAGTCCTATACGCCACAACCTAAACGAACGAAAATGGGGTGCTGCAAAGCATTTCCCTATAAAAAAATTATGGAATCAATGGGCAGCCTTCGAAGAAGTCATTCTTGCAACGATCTTACTAGTGCCAATATCGGCGATGAAGTTATCCTTATGGGCTGGGTTTTACGCAGACGCGATCACGGCGGAGTCATCTTTATCGATCTCCGTGACCGCCATGGGCTGACCCAGATCGTCTTTAACCCCGAGGTCAACCCCGAAGTCCACAATAAGGCACACCAGCTTCGCAGTGAATGGGTTATTGCCATTCGCGGCAAGGTTGAAGCCAGACTCGACGGAATGGCCAATAAGAAGTTAGACACCGGTGAGATCGAAGTCTTTATTGATGAGCTTCGCATCCTCAATACTTCAGAAACACCGCCGTTCCCACTCGATGAAGAAAGTGAGATCTCTGATAATATCCGTCTTCAATATCGCTATATGGACCTCAGACGTCCGGAGATGGCTGCAAAACTGTACCAGCGCCATAAAGCTGTACAATCTTTACGCACCTATCTGAATGACAATGACTTTCTGGAAGTGGAAACTCCCATGCTCACCCGTTCAACCCCTGAAGGTGCCCGGGATTATCTGGTACCAAGCCGGGTCAACGCTGGAAAATTCTACGCCCTGCCCCAGTCTCCACAGCTCTTTAAACAGCTATTGATGATTGGCGGAATGGATCGCTACTATCAGATTGTAAAATGTTTTCGTGATGAAGATCTACGTGCCGACCGTCAACCTGAGTTTACCCAGATCGATATGGAACTCTCCTTTATGGACGAGGAGCAGATTATCGAAATCACCGAGGGTATGATATCCAAGCTCTTTAAAGACACCCTGGATATTGATGTGGCCCCACCATTTAAGCGAATCAGCTATGATGATTCCATGAATCGCTTTGGTACTGACCGGCCCGATACCCGATTCGGCTTTGAGCTTGTAGATCTCTCTGAGATTGCCAAAACCTGTTCATTTAAAGTTTTCCGCTCCATTGCCGACGGTGATGGAACCGTACGCGCCATTAATGCCAAGGGCTGTGCCACCTTCTCCCGCAAGGAACTTGATAGGCTCACAGAGTATGTCGCTCAATTTGGTGCCAAAGGACTTGCCTGGGTAAAAATGAAAGCAGACGGCGAATGGCAGTCTCCTATTGCCAAATTTTTCAGCGATGAAGAACGTGCTGCCATGACCAAAGCTCTGGATGCTGAAGAGGGCGACCTGCTCCTCTTTGGTGCCGACAAAGCATCTGTAGTATTCCCGGTACTTGGTGAACTGCGGGTGGAAATTGCCCGCAAACTTGAATTGCTGGATAAGAAAACCTTTAATTTTGTCTGGGTTACTGACTTTCCACTTATGGAATATGACGAGAACAGAAAACGTTTTCAGGCCCTTCACCATCCCTTCACCGCTCCGAAAGACGAAGATCTTGACAAACTTGAAACTGATCCGGGATCAGTCTACTCACAGGCCTACGATCTGGTACTGAACGGTACAGAAGTCGGTGGTGGCTCCATTCGTATCCACCAGCGGGATATTCAGGCAAAGGTCTTGAAAGCTCTTGATATCGGTGAAGAAGAGGCCAATGATAAGTTTGGATTTCTACTCCGGGCACTGGAACTTGGTGCTCCACCGCATGGCGGACTGGCCTTTGGTCTTGATCGTCTGCTGATGATTATCACCGGTAGCGATTCCATCCGTGACGTTATCGCCTTCCCAAAAACCCAGCGTGCGACCTGTCCTCTTACCGAGGCACCTGCAGGAGTATCAAGAAAACAGCTCACCGAGCTATATCTGCGCCCAGACTGGAAAGAAACAAAAGAGTAACAGGTACCCTATGCTTACTAACGACATACTGCGAAAGATCCGTTACAGCCTCGACCTGAAAGACAAGGATATGAAACAGATCTTTCAGGCAGGTGACCCGAGCCTGCAGGATATAAAGCTCTATACCCTGCTAAAAAAAGAAGATGAGAAAGAGTTCGTACTCTGTTCCCAGGCTCTGCTTAATTCCTTTCTAAATGGGCTGATTATTTTCTACAGGGGACCTTCAGATAAACCTCCGGTACCTGCTCCTGAAACACTCAGCAATAATGATGTGTTACGGAAAATTCGTATAGCTCTTATGTACCAGGAAGTGGACATGCTGGAAGTCTTTAAGCTCTCCAAAATGGAAATTTCCAAATCAGAGCTCACTTCTTTTTTCAGACGTAAAAACCACAAGCATTATCAGGAGTGCGGAGATCAGTTTCTACGGTATTTCCTACAGGGTCTTTCGCTGTACCCAAAAAGACCTCTGCAGCAAAAAACCGACGCCAAAATAAAAACAGGTAGAAGAAGACTGGTCAACACCCCAAGCAAATAGAACTTAAGGCGTTGTTATTACACCTTTTACCCAACATCAATTCCGTTTTTTTCATATTTTTTCAACTTTCTCCATAAAGAAACCCTGTCAATGCCAATGACTTTGGCGGCCTTTGTCTTATTGCCGCCAACGCTTCTTAGAATTGAGAAAATATATTCCCGTTCATTTTCTTCCAGACTCTTGCTTACTTGTCCTGTCTGAACAGCTGGGAGATGAAAGGGTTGGGCCTTACTGAGATCCTCCGGAAGATGATGTGGTTGAATCTCAGAATCATCACAAAGGGCAAGTGAGCGCTCTATGACATTCTCAAGTTCTCTTGCATTGCCAGGGTAATCATATTCCTGGAGCCGACGAAGGGCCTCTGGCGAAACATTTTTGTTCTTTTCCTTTGGCAGAGAATACTTGGCCAGGAAATAATTGACCAGCAGGGGAATATCGTCTTTTCTGTCCCGAAGCGGCGGAATATGAAGATTGATAACATTGAGTCGATAGTACAGGTCCTGGCGAAATGTTCCATTTTGCACCTCTTCCTTGAGATCTCTGTTGGTGGCGGCCAACAGACGAACATCTATTTTTATTTCTTTGGTGCCACCCACTCGGATAATTTTTTTCTCCTGTAACACTCGTAATAATTTCACCTGCATGCTAAGCGGCATCTCTCCGATCTCATCAAAAAGGACAACTCCGCCGTTGGCTGATTCAAGAAGCCCGTTACGCAACCCTCCGGCATCGGTGTAGGCATCTTTTTCATGCCCAAAGAGCTCATTGCCCATCAGCTCTTCAGTCATTACACCACAGTTGATTGGAAGAAAACGCTTCTCAGACCTGGGACTCAACTCATAAATAGTTCTAGCCACCAACTCTTTACCTGTGCCGGTTTCACCGGTAATCAGGATATTACAGTCAAGCTGGGCAAAATGAGCGATGGAATCCTTAAGCTTCAGGATTGCTGGGTTTTTACCAATAAACTGTGTTGTCCCCTCCTGTGACACAATACGTTGTTTAAGGCGGCCAATCTCCCGGCGTAGCAATGTCTTCTCAGTGGCTTTCAGGACCAGAGCATGGAGTTCCTTTAATTTGATTGGTTTGGGAAGATAATAGAATGCCCCCTGTGACATGGCATCAACGGCTGAATCAACCGTTGCATAACCAGTGACAATAATAACTTCAATCTCAGGATGAAGTTCTTTGGCCACATTCATTACCTGAACACCATCAACATCTCCCATTTTCAAATCAGTTATGACTAGATCAAAATGGGATAAACTCAGTAATTTCAGGGCCTCATTACCACTTGTTGCAGTTGTTACAAGAAACCCATTGTGATCAAGGAAATGACCAACATTCTGGACGTTTATTTCCTCATCATCAACCAGTAGAATAGTGATATCGTTTTTTTCAGACATTGATTTTCCCGGATAGTGAATGCTTATTGAACAACTCTTGATCAATGGATGCGGAGTAGAGCGGTAAGGTTATGATAAAATTGGTACCTTTGCCTTTTGTTGATTCTACTCTTATCGATCCTTTCTGTTTTTTTATTATGCCGTAGACAACTGCCAGCCCCAGTCCCGTACCATTTTCTGCATTTTTGGTAGTGAAGAACGGATCAAAAACTTTAGTCAGATTTTCCTTGTCGATTCCCGTTCCTGTGTCAGCGACGGTGATAATAGCGCTTTTCTGTTTTGCATCCTTTTCTGCTCTGATAGAGACACTCCCCGGTGGTTCCGGGATGGACTGGATTGCATTTATGGTCAGATTCAGCAGTGCTTCTACCATCTTTTGCACATCCACATAGATAAGTAAATCTTCCGGAATATCAGTATTTAAAGTGATGCCAGTTGAAACTTCGCTGGCAACAAGCCGTTTAACCTTGGTTACAATTTCTGCAAGCTGATAGCTTTGCGAGGAAAAGCTCTGCGCCCTGGAAAATTCTAGTAGACCGCGGACAATCTCTCCGGCACGCTGTGTTTCCTGATCAATGGTCCGAAGCATCTTTCCCACTAGTGTCTCTTGATCATCACCAATATCAGCAAGGGCAAGTTGACAGGAGGTTGCAATATTATTTAGAGGATTGTTTATCTGATGGGCTGTACCTGAAGCCAGTGTTCCGATTGAAGAGAGTTTTTTGGCCTGAAAAAGCTGTTCTTGATGTTCTTCTATTTCTGTGACCATTTTATTAAAGGCACGCAAAACACTGCGAACCTCGCCTTCTTTATCATCAACGGGCAGCATGGAAAAGGTGCCGTTAGAAACATCTAGTGCAGCATTCTCTACTTTCTTTAATGGTTTGACAATTAAGGTATAAAGAAGAGTGATAGTGAAGATGGACAACAGTACGAGAAAAAAGATTGTCTTTACAAGCCGATTGGTGAACTTCTCGATAAAGGCTGTCATTTTGTGGTGTTCAAAAAGCACCAGATCTTCAGTGATGGTGACAAGTTCCTGTCCCAGGCTACGAACTGCATCACGCAAGGGACAGACATCACTATCCTGGCCGGTAGTACATTGTTCTTTAAAGCTTTTGAAAGTCTTTTCGTATTCTGTGAGTTTAACGGTAAGATTTTCCAGGTGTGTTGGTTGCGGCATGATCTTCAAATCACCAATAACCTGGGGAACAAATTGCTGCGCTTCATCTATATATTCAAGAACTTTGGTGAAGGACTCATTGTCGTGGCGAATAATGAAGTTTTTTTCATAACGGCGTATTTCAAGACTGATATTGCTGAGATCACCAGCATGCATAAGCAGGGTGACATCATCGTTAAACAGATCAAAATCCTTTATAAAGGTGACTCCAACGATGACGTAAAAAAACAGATGAAGACAAAACAAACCAATCATCTTCTGGCGCAGATTTAAAGCAGACATACTCTTTCACTCCCGTATAAGTCGAGCAAAAAGACACCCAATGCAAAGGCGCTACGCAGTTTAGCTTTTGACGTATTGAAAAAGAACTGATTCATTTGTCACCGAAAGTTGAAAGAAGTGTGCGTTCCATTTTTCTTTAAGAAGCAAATTTAAGACCAAATGAAAAATAAAATGTTATTCTTGTCGTTCTCCCAGTGTTGCTCATTGCAAAGTGAGTTGGGTACGTACGACTCTTGTAACTGCCTATCCACAAACTGTTGCACACACGCAACAATGTTGCAAGATGTAATATTGCGAAACGCAACACCGCTACTAAAGGGAAAGCTATATCTCCCTTTATTCTTGTAAAGATTTCCCTGATTTTTTTCTGCTGCATAGTCTTCCCGCCCTTCCATAAATCGTTACATCCTGCAACAGTCACGTGTTCCCACTCTTCTTCAGGTCCACTTAAGAATAGAAACATACTTCACAAACAAATTTCATCTACTCTGATGAAAAACGGCATACAGGTTGCATTTTGTAAACAGCAAACTATCCACAATAAGTCCATTTCTTTTTTGAGGAGGAGAAAGATGAAGCAGGAAACAAAGAAAGAAAAGGAGAGAACAACAGTTGTTCCGGTATCTCTAGCAGGTTGTCATTATGCCACCGGTCCACCGTCCCTGTAGGAAAAAATATGGATCTGTGATCTTCACCAATACTAAGATGCACTGTTGCTGTAACAGTAATCAACAACATCAACAAAGGATATTAAGGAAAACAAATGACTCTCCCTATAATTTTAGTCATGGCTGTATTGTGCCTGGCAATTCTACTCTTTATTTTTGAATGGGTGCGTGTCGATGTGGTCGGCATCATCATGATGATTATTCTCCCTCTACTGGGACTGGTTACTCCAAAAGAGGCTATTAGCGGGCTTTCAAGTAATGCCGTTGTTTCAATTATTGCCGTTATTATTATCGGTGCAGGACTGGACAAGACAGGAGCCATGAACTCACTCGCCCGTGTGCTTCTTAAGTTTGCTGGCAAGAGTGAGTCCAGGATTATGGTCCTCATCTCAGGTACCGTGGCCTTTATTTCAAGTTTTATGCAGAACATCGGGGCTGCCGCCCTGTTTTTGCCTGCCACCAAACGGATCTGTCGCCAGACCAACATCCCGGTTTCCAGGATTCTCATGCCCATGGGGTTTTGTGCCATCATTGGCGGATGTATTACTCTGATCGGATCAAGTCCGCTGATTTTGATGAACGATGTAATGAAGATCTCCGATCCCAATGTAGAACCCTTCGGTCTTTTTTCGGTAACCCCCATCGGCCTGGCTCTGATTGTCGCGGCCCTGATCTACTTTGTTCTTTTTGGCCGTTTTATTCTTCCCTCAGGTGGAGGTGAGGAGGCTGGGAGTGGGCCCATGTCCAAGGAACTGGAAAGAACCTACCATGACATTGGCAATCTTTTTGAAATCCAGATCCCTGAATCCTTTAGCAGGCCCCAGACACTTGAAGAACTGGAAATAAGACCGATTTTCTTCACAAGCATACTTGCCATTGCCTCAAAGGGTGGCGCAACGATCTCTACTCCTGATTTTTCTGATTCCATCCAGAGTGGGGATACCATTATCGTTGAGGGTCCATCGGATCTGGTTGCGAAAATGGCTCAATCCTTTGATTGGCAGATCAAAGAAGATCTGGAAGTCTTTGCAGAGAGCTTTTCTCCAAATAATGCCGGGATCATGGAGGCCATTATTACTCCCCGTTCCGAGTTAGTCGGCAGTACTCTTCGTAGTTTCTCCTTCCGAAAAAAAAATGATGTCACGCCATTGGCCGTATTTCGAAATAACAAAACCTATGTTGGTGATATTTCAACAATGACTTTACAAACAGGTGATGCCTTACTTTTACAGGGTCCCTGGGAAAAGTTTCATTACCTGAAGGAGCGTACTGACCTTGCCTTTACCGAAGCGGTGCAGGGAGAAATTATTCGTACAGATAAAGTCAAGTTTGCAGTCGGCAGTCTGGTGCTGGCCCTGGTGATGATCCTTGGTTTTCATGTACAGCTTTCCATTGCTCTGCTTGCTGGAGCCATGGGTATGGTGTTGAGCAATGTGCTTTCCATTGATGAGGCCTATGATTCTGTGGACTGGATGACAGTTTTTCTCCTTGGCGGCCTTATTCCCTTAGGGATTGCCTTTGAAAAGACCGGAGCCGCCAATCTTATTGCCGAAACCATTATGGGGGGCCTGGGAACCGTGTCCCCTCTTGTTCTTCTTACTGTGATTGCAATCCTGACCTCGTTCTTCACCCTTGTTGCCTCCAATGTCGGAGCAACGGTTCTGATGGTGCCGCTCGCCATGAATATGGCAAGTGCAGCAGGGGCCGATCCTCGGATTGCTGCTCTGGTGGTTGCGGTTGCCTGCTCAAACACCTTTATTTTGCCCACCCATCAGGTCAATGCTCTGATCATGCGTCCGGGCGGCTATAAGACGAAGGATTATTTCCGAGCCGGTGCCGGAATGACCATTCTTTATCTGGTGGTGATGATGGCGGCAATATCCCTTTTTTACGGGCTGTAAACAAAACTTCAATGAGTGGCAATCACTGTTTTGGTGACCACTCATTGATTATTCAAAATAGAAGGAAATCTAAAATGAAAATATTTCTCTTATGCTGCGTCACCTTGCTTGGTGGAGTTGCTCAGGCCTTTGCTTCCGGCCACGGTGGAGGGGAGACGGCAGTGAGCCTTACCAACACAATTCTCGGGTATGGTGCTCTTGGCCTTTTTGCCCTTGCCTATCTTCTCGTCATTTTTGAAGAACAGACTCACCTGCGTAAGAGTAAGCCGGTGATGATGGCAGCAGGCCTTATCTGGGTACTTCTTGCCATCAGTTATCGTATGGCGGGTATCCCGGCTGAAGAGGCGCATAATGCGATTATTAATAACATTACCGAATATGCCGAATTGCTACTTTTTTTGCTTGCAGCGATGACCTATATCAACTCCATGGATGAACGAAATGTCTTTCAGGCCCTGCGCTCCTGGCTTGTTTCCAGGGGATTTTCCCTGCGCATAATTTTCTGGATTACCGGTGTACTGGCTTTCCTCATCTCACCAATTGCCGATAATCTGACCACGGCCCTGCTCATGGGAGCTGTGGTTATGGCAGTAGCTCCGAACAATAAAAAATTTATTGCTCTCGCCTGTATCAATATCGTAGTAGGGGCCAATGCGGGAGGCGCGTTTTCTCCTTTTGGTGATATTACCACCCTTATGGTGTGGCAGAAGGGGCAGGCAACATTTGGCCAGTTTTTCTACCTTTTTGTACCAGCCTTGGTCAACTGGCTGATCCCGGCAATTATTATGAGTCTCTTTGTCGCTAAAGAAAAACCGGAGGCACTCGGTGAAGCTGTATCTATGAAACTTGGTGCCAGACGCATTATATTTCTCTTTCTTCTAACCATTGTGACCGCTGTCTCTTTTCACAACTTTCTTGACCTTCCTCCAGCAGCAGGAATGATGCTGGGTCTGTCCTATCTGGGATTTTTCTCCTATTATATCAAAATCAAAGAAAAACGGTCCCTTGAGTACGATAAACCACTGGGAATTGCCAGCAATTGTGATAAAGACCCATTTGATATCTTCCAACGAGTGGCCCATGCCGAGTGGGATACCCTTCTCTTCTTTTATGGGGTGATTCTCTGCGTTGGTGGACTTTCACAATTTGGCTACCTGGCCCTGGTTTCCCACCAGATGTATGATGGGCTCGGTGCCACCAATGCCAATATCTTGGTGGGTATTCTCTCGGCCATTGTTGATAATATTCCCGTTATGTTTGCTGTCTTGACCATGGATCCCTCCATGTCTCTTGGTCAATGGCTGCTGGTCACCCTGACGGCTGGAGTTGGTGGAAGTCTGCTTTCCATCGGCTCGGCCGCCGGTGTGGCTCTTATGGGCACAGCACGAGGCACTTATACCTTTGGCGCCCATCTCAAATGGACACCGATTGTAGCTCTTGGCTACGGAGCAAGTATCTATTGTCACATTTTATTAAACAGTCGTCTTTTTTAATGAGGGATATCATGGAATACAGTATACCCGAAGAAGTTATGGGACAGCTTTACACAAATCAGTTTGGAGCAGGAACGGAGGATATGGACAGCACGCTCCTCTCCGCTGTCCGTGCCAGCCAACCTGCCAAAAAGAAAAAACAACTGCCCGACCCCATCACCCATCTTAAGAAAGTTATGCATGAGCGAGGGCTTTGTAACAGGGATTTGAAAATTTATATAGGCAGCTCAGGCAATGTCAGCGCAATACTGAAGAGACGACAGGCCCTTTCTTTACGAATGATTCGTAACCTCAACAAGTATCTTCATATTCCTGCTGAGATTCTTATTCAACCCTATGACCGTCAGTAAAACTTTTGCAGGATTCCATCACTATAAAGAGGGGCAGCTGTCATTCAGTTGCCAAACAGTAATGAGCTTTTTTTCAAAAAAAGAACCTGAATCGACCCTACCCGTGGCTGACAAACCAGCCACTTCCCGGCAGATTGATGATCTGAAAGCCAGAGTGGCCGATACTGATTTGCCACTCTATGCTGCCCGTCAAGTTGCAACGGAAATGGAACGCCTTGGGAAAATTGATCCATTTGTTGCTGAATTCTCTATAGGGGTCACCTACATCGAATTAATCCTCTCTCTGCCGTGGTTCAAGGAAACCAAGGATAACCTTGATCTTAAGCGAGCCGAAACTATCATGGCCTCGCATCATTATGGCCTTGATGCTGTCAAAACGCGTATCCTGGAATACCTTGCGGCAAAGAGTCTCAAGAATCAGCAAAAGTCCAGGATACTGATCGTGGATGATGAGGAAGTTGCCCGCAATAATCTCCAGCTCTATTTTGCGGGGTTTGGTCATACCGTACAGGTCGCTATAAATGGAATAGATGCTCTACAGCAGGTTGAAGAGAGTGAACATTTTGATGTAATGATCACTGATCTGAAAATGGACAAGATGGATGGGCTCACTCTGATTGACAAGATCAGTAAGGTCTCTCCTGAAACCAGTGTGATTATGGTCACTGGATATGCAACGGTGTCCAATGCCGTAGATGCCATGCGAAAGGGAGCGACCCATTATCTCTCCAAACCGGTTCAGCTGGATAAACTGAAAGAAACGGTGGAGGAGATTCTTCAAAAACAAAAAAGACTGCAGATTAGTCAGGGGCCAGTACTCTGCTTTGCTGGCCCTCCGGGGACGGGAAAGACCTCCATAGGGCAGTCTGTGGCGACTTCCCTTGGTCGGGAGTTTATTCGCGTGTCCATGGGGGGATTGCGCGATGAGGCTGAAATCCGCGGCCATCGAAGAACCTATGTGGGTGCCATGCCGGGGCGTATTATAAGTGAAATCAAACGGGCCGGAGTGAATAACCCCTGTATCATGCTCGATGAGATTGACAAAATCGGCCAGGATTTTCGCGGCGACCCGGCCTCTGTTCTTTTGGAAGTCCTTGATCCGGAACAGAACGGAAGTTTCAGCGATCAGTATCTTGATATCCCCTTTGATCTCTCCGGTGTCCTTTTTATCGCAACGGCAAATGATATCGGCAAACTGCCTGGTCCCCTGCTGGATCGACTGGAGATCATCGATTTTTCCAGTTATTCCCTGGAGGAAAAACTGGTTATTGCCAAAAAATATCTGCTCCCAAAACAGGTGGCTGCCAATGGTCTCAGTGATATTAATCCGCAAATCAATGACCAGGCCTTTGAAAAGCTCATCGTAGAGTATACCAGGGAATCAGGAGTACGGGGGCTCACTCGGGAAATTGGAACTATCTGCCGTAAACTCGCCCTTCAGGTTCTCCAGAATGACACAACATCCCTGCCGGAGATAGATGAAAGTATGATTACATCTCTACTCGGACCGCGTAAGTATCGGCAAGAGGCAGCCGAAGGAGAGGACAGGACAGGCGTTGTAACCAGTCTTGTCTGGACCCAGTTTGGTGGCGGAATTATGTTTATTGAAGCCCTACGGATGAAGGGTAACACCAATCTTATCCTTACAGGGTCACTGGGGGAGGTGCTGCGAGAATCAGCTCAGACGGCTCTTAGTTATATCAGAAGTAATACCAAGCAACTGGGCATCGATCCTGATTTCTACGATGATTCTGACATCCATATCCATCTCCCAGCCGGTGCAGTTTCAAAAGATGGCCCGTCTGCTGGGCTGGCCATTGCTATTGCCCTGATTTCTCTGCTCACCGATTGTCCGGTACATCGTACGGTTTCAATCACTGGTGAGATGACCCTGACCGGCTATATTCTACCAGTGGGTGGAATTCGTGAAAAACTCCTGGCTGCCGTTCGCACCGGTTGCACCAAGGCTGTTCTACCTGCAGAAAACCAAGAGGATGCAGCCTCACTAGGTGACGATGTTATTGGACACCTGGAACTAGTCTATGTTCATACATTAGACGAAGCTATTCCCCACCTGCTCACTACTCAGTAAGAGTATTCCCAATACAACAAACGATTTCCCTGGCTCCACAAAAGATTCTCTTCTTTTGCGGAGCCTTTTTATTATAGCAAAGTCTTTGATTGCTGTTGTTGCATTCTGTTACGCAGTTTCATCCTGCAACACCCCCTTCCTTCCAGCAACACCACCCAAACAATTACTTGTAAATACACTTACTTAATTGACAAGGTCCCGTTTTTTCATCCTGAAAATAATCCTTTCCCACTCACTGCATCCGAAAAAATTGTTGCAAGCTGCAATGATCACCTGATCCTCCCATCGAGACAAAGAACTCCACGTATACGTATAGCACCTAATCAATTGATATTACTACCTATAAACAAATTATCCTATTTGGCACACCATATGCAATGTTACAGACAGAACGACGACAAAGAAATATTCACCCACAATACTAAGGAGAACATCATGGGATTCACTGACTGGCTTGGATTAGCAAAAAAAAAAAATAAAGGCGTAGATGTACAAAAGATCAAAAAGCAGAGCGTGGACATGGGTGCCATGGCAGCCGGCAGTCCTTCTGGTGCAACTGAAGCTCTGGGCAGAATGGTTGACCAAAACAATGCCCCAACAAAAGTACTGATGGTTCAGGATGGGGAGTATATGCCACAGGTAACAGACTATGCCCTGAAAATGGCTCAGCGCCTTGATTGCGAAATCATCGCCCTTGATGTCACTGACAAACCTTTGCAGTTCTCAGGTGACAGACTGCAGCGGGAAAGTGACCGATTTGTTGATATGGCCAAACAGAATGCAGAACGATTCACCATCCAGGCCAAAGCTCAGGGAATTAAGGTTGAGCATATTATGGACATAGCAAAACCCGAAGAGGTTGTTGCTCGGGTGAGTGCTGCCGATGCTGGAATTCGATATGTCTTAAGCAAACCTGAAGGACAAGCTGCTACTGCTGACCAGCAGCGTCCCCATGTACCGGTTTTTGATCTTCACTGTTCACGTTTATAATATTTAATCAATCAATAGAAAGGAGTACAACCATGGAACCCTTAACACTTTTTGCAGCCACCGTAGGACTTATTGGAAGCATCCACCTTGTATCCACAACTGTTGAGCGCTTTGGCAAAGGTCGATACGACAAGGGAAACCAGCAGGGAAAAAGAGAAGATTGGTACTGTTTTTTTCAACCATCTAATCTTCTGGGAGAGAACTGGAACAAAAACGAAAAAAGAAATAATCAGCCACCCCTTACCGATGCTGAACGCCTAGAACAGGCACGGCGCCAACAGGCAAACCGTCCACGTTTGCAGGTCTAGCAAACGGAAAGGGTATTGTTTTTCATAGCTAATTACGTCTCCCTTCTATAAGAAACGGTTTCCTGTCAATACGGAAACTGTTTCTTGTGAATAGAAGGAGTAAATCACACTTCCGCTTTCTCAAGAAAAAGCGGCTCTAAGGCTGTCTTCATTTTTTGAAGTCCTGCAAGAAAGGATTCACGAGAATCTTCAACAAATTCACTTGAAAGCGACTGATAATACTCTATACCTTTAAACAAATTCTCCCTCATCCCCTCCAGAAAAGAAGCACTATTAACAGCAAGCCCTGCCGGAAAGTTATCAATCTCCTTTCTCAGGTAATCAACATACAACCCCAGTTCTTTAACGAACATATGCGGCCTATCGGTTGATGTGAGCAGTGAAATACGTCCATAAATATGGTCAACCATTTCCTGAAGTGTGGCAATCTTAGAAAAATCAACAATTCCCGGTCCGCAACAGACAGTTGCATTGGCATCCGGTTCAATTCCAAGAGGAACAGTTGCGTTACCGCCAAGCTCATGGCAAATGCATGCCTTGGCAAGAATTCGTTCTTTTACAATATCATAGGCCTCTGGAGAATAGCCTTCACCGGGAAGGACTTCGAGTTTCTTCCTGATATAGGCCCGGGAAGCCAGGCATATGGGTTTCTGAGTGAACTCTGTACTGAAGCTAACAAACCCCTTCGGACATGATGAACCGGGCTTTCCCTCTTCAATACGGGCACGCCGTCCCTCTTCGCTGGTGGATGTGCGTAAATTCCAAAAAGGAACGCCCAAAGGAGAAGCATCACTGAGAAAAACATCCTTCTCAGAGGCCTCACTCAGTCTTTTTATATTCACATCATCCATAAGCGTTGCTTCCGGAACAAGCATAAAGGGCGTGCCCCAACCAACACTGTTTACTCCATAGTAGTCTAATAAAAAATTATGCTCCGCGGCAGTGCCGACGCCACCCTGTACCGTCACCCGGAAATCCTCAGGCAACGTACCAGCATACTCTCCCTTTGCTGAAAGAGCCTTGGCATACATAGGAACAAGTTTTTCCAATAATGCCTTCTTTTTTTCTTTAAATTCCTCTAAAACAACACCCAGCAAAAAGCCCTTGGATGCAAAGGCATGCCCACCACAATTCAACCCGGATTCAATCCTAAACTCAGATGCCCACAGGCCAAGCTTAGCGAGAAAACGTCCCTGAATTTCCGAGGACCTGTGATCACTGACCTTTAAAATGATCTTTTTCTTCATCTCACCATTTGCATCCGGAAAGAAATCTTTGAACTCTGTCATATACCTGTAGAGCCGTTTATTGATTCCTGCTGAAAAAACCATTGAAGCAGACAGATTACTTTCTGCAAAGCCACGAAGAGCACTCATAGCATCGGCATAGATTGGAGGCAGTAACTCTCCTTTCTTAAACTGATTCCGATCCAGTTTGGTCATAATATTTACATCGATGCTTCCGGGAACAGCACTGCTACGGAGTAAATCCTGAAGCCCATTTTTCTCTGCACCATCGGAGGTTTTCAGCATTTTACGGTAGGTTTTTTTAAGGGGTGCAGTATCTGGAAGCATTTCGTAATACTTCGTCATCTCACTCCCTTCTTCAAAAGAGGCACTCTGCAGAGCTACAACCTGTCGCCCAACCAGCATATCCACAAGATTCAAATAAGCTGTTATTCGCCTGGCACGGGCATCTTCACTGTCATTGGGGATTTCTGTATAGGGCTCATTTTCCCTCTGGCAATAAAACTTCCGCATCTGCTCAATCAGAACATCATCAACAAGCGATATGGATGAAGAGATACCATATCTGGCCACTCTCAAGGGTGAATCTATCGTAAAACCTGTCCCCATAACCGGAATATGAAACGTGTGGTTTGTTGCATTGGAAATAAACTCAGCCATATTATCCTCAAGCTGTTAAAAAATAGAATGTAATAGTATTGTCAATTATAATTCAGGCAAGCACTGTATCCCCACGCCATATTAACTCATCGGGTCGATAAAGTAATGAATTCTCTTCACAGCAGCAAGAGAACCAAAAGCCACCACTCCATGCCACTGTTTATTTTATCCATCAGGTAGATAAATAGTTAAGCCTTTTCAACTAATTCGCTGTATATTCATAATCTACGATTAGTGTTACTATTTCATTTCAACGTCCCCATATCAGTGAACAAAGGTGGAAACACTGTGACGTATTTATTTAAATACCGCTTTATTTTTTGTATGAGCCTGCTTGCAGCCATTCTCTATTCCCATTTTTACCTCAACAGAGCCAATGTTGAAATTCGCATTCAGTCCCCCGGCCATACCTATTTTAAAGTATACTGGGCATCTGAACGAGAGACATCCTATTCAGACAAGAAAATGGCCAGGATACGGATGCGGCCCGGAATTGAAGAGTACAGCTTTTTTATCAACGATCTTCGCGATGCCGATAGTCTGCGTATCGACCCGGCAGGAATGGCTGGTGAAATCCTGGTGAAAGATATTATAATCCGCCAGCCGGGGATACCAACCATACGGTTTTCAAAAGCTGAAGATTTCGAAAAACTTCGGCCATTTGGTGACGTTCAATCCACCACATTCTCTGAAAAAGGCTGGGCCGTCACCTCCACCGGGGGCAATCCCAGATTTCAATTCCATATCCCCGTGGTAGAACGTAATATCAACTGGATTTTTGAAACCGGACGATTTCTGCTATTACTGCTCCCAGCCCTATTACTTCCACAACTCCTGCAGCCACTATGGCCCAATAACACCTATACTGTTTACTGTGGGGTATTTGCACTCGGTTTGATATTGACCATGGCGGTGATTTCGATGAAAAACCATCACCCCGACGAAATCGTTCACATTTCTGCAGTCCAATACTACACAGATAACTGGCTACCTCCTGCCGTTGAAAGCCCTGAAATCAGACATACATATAGTATTTATGGTTTTTCCAGGTTGAATACACTAGAACCCAGTTATTTTTTGGCAGGAAAATTCTCATCACTTCTGGGGATATTTCACCTGGACACTGTTCTGACGTTCCGCTTATTCAACGTCCTGCTCTTCTCCATACTAACTTTTCTTGCCGTTAAAAATGTACAATATCGACTGTTACTGATCCCCCTGTTACTCAGCCCCCAGATTTGGTACATCTTCAGCTATGTAAATTCCGACGCATTTGCGCTTTTTACAGCAGTACTTGCTGCTGGACAAATGGTCGTTAAAAATTCAGCCCTGAACCACTTTTTAGAACACAAAAAAATTCCAATTCGTAAAATTATTGGACTTGGGCTCCTCTTTGGCCTGCTCCTTCTTGTAAAAAAACCGTTCTACTTTTTCATTCTCTTTTTTCTTTTCTACTTTGTGTGGCGTTGTGTGTTCCAACCCTTTACAGACTTTAGAGGAATGGTAAAACGTTTACTCATTATTGCCTGCATTGGCAGTTCATTGGTTGCCATGCGGCTCGCTGCAGATGTGAATGTTAATGGATTTACCAAGCAGGAGCAAATGCGTACCATGCAGGAACTTACCGCGGCACCTACCTATAAGCCCAGTACCGAACTACACAGCAAACATATTCATCTTCAAATGCGTGAAAGAGGAACAAATCTGGAGAGCTTTCTTAAGCAGCACCGCTGGGGAGAGAAAACTTTTAGAACTGGCGTTGGCGTTTATGGATATATGACGGTTGCCAGTTCTAACGACTATTACAATATGATGCGTATGGTCGGCCTTGCAGCCCTGCTCTTTATGGGAATATCTATTGCGATTCGAGGAGGATGGTCTGGAAATATCTTATTTTCAGGAGCACTTCTCTGCTCGGCAGCCTTGATCGGTGTGGCCTGCTACCATGCCTGGACAATTGATTTTCAGGCACAGGGTCGCTATCTCTTTGCGATTACAGCAATACTTGGGATGGTACTGGTCAAAACAGAAGCACTCTACAACCAGATACTGCTCAGAACCTTTGTCTGTAGTATGTTTCTGCTTTCAGCCTATAGTTTTATCGGAACTGCTCTTTTTGGATTAAGTAAATATGGATGGGGATAATTCTTATTATATCAAGGAAAAAGCTTTGGCCAACCGTGGTAACAAAGGCTTTTTCTTCCGTGTGCACTTCCCTATCTTAAACTGATAATCCTTTTCCAAAACAGAAGCATAGCAAGAGGCCATCAATTCACGATAGTGGGCAAAATTATACTTATTGCGGTAGAGTTCATAATTGGCTGCCCCCATTTGTTGCCGCTTCCGTTTGTCATCCACCAGCTGGCTAATTCCACGGCTAAAGCCATCGGGATTAGGAGCCGTCAGTATAGCATTCTCATCACTAAGCACCAGACGGTTTGAAGGAATATCCGTCGCCACGATTGCTCGTCCGGCCTTCATATAATCAAGAATTTTTAAGGGACTATTCACTCCCGATGCCCTCGGGGATAAAAGAATATCCGAAGCCCGCAGGTAATTCGGTAACGCATCCGGGTCTATTTTCCCTAAAAAGCTGACCCGCTGCTCCAGGCCCTGAGCTTTAAATTCAGTTTCAAGTGTTTCAATTTCCGCTTGCCCCCCGCCAATAATAAGAAATCGTGCCTGAGGACACTGTGCGGCAACCAGTGGGATAGCAGCAAACATTAATTCCACTCCCTGATAGAGCGCAAATGATCCTACAAAGGTGATAAAAACATCATCTTCTGACTTTTGCAGCTCCTTGTTTACAGCAGCCACTTTATGATCTTCAAACTCTACAAGAGAAGATGGAATATCAAAAATATGAAAGGTCCGGGTAGTGGGACTTGTCGCTTCAACCTGTCTCACCAGACCAGGTCCTGTGCAAATTACAGCCGCAGACATTCTTGCTGTTATAAATTCAACACCAGCATACAGATGAAGGAAGGTATTTTTCACGATTCCTTTTTTATAGGAAAAAGGATCAGAGTGTTTTTCATAAATAACCTGAGCCCGAATCAATTTAGCTAAGAGTACTCCTATAAACCCAGCTTCTTCGACACCATGAATTACCTTGTATTGGTTTTTCAGGCAAAGACCAATTCCCTTGAAAAGAATCAGTAAATCAAAAAACAATTTAGGTAGCGATGGTCCGATGGGGATATTGCGAAGACGAAATGGATTTGCAACCCGAATAATCCTGACGCCATCCAGTTCTTTTTCTTCACCAATGGGTAAAGTTAACAGATCAACACTATAGCCCAGCTCCTTTAATGCCATGGCATTAAAGGCAACCCGTATGGGCGAACCACGCCATTGAAAAAATGGCTGAGGAGATATGAGTAAAACTTTTTCTTTCATACGATAGGAAATTGTAATTTATTTATAAATATATGTTTTCTTAATAAGAACGAGGCTCCTGCAAATATATGGGAACATTTCCCCATCAAACCCCCCTCTGTATCAGACCCAATATAGTCTAGGAAACCGGATATCACAACACTTTTAGGCCCTCTCTATATCAAAAAAATGGAGTACCGCCACCGCCCTTCCTTAAACTAAAACGCCGCCAACTGCACAAGAAAACTCCAAATACCTGTCAAAAACATAACGCCAATACTTGTAGCAGCAAGAGTCACATCAATTTCTTTTTGATATCTTCCAAGCAAACGTCTTATTTTTTGCTGTTTTTTTAATCCTGTTATCCCCCCGGATCGTGCTTGGTAAATACCCTGACCACACTGCTTACTGCTAATATAGTTTCTTCCTTTCACAATTCATCCTCCTTGATTTGTAATATACAAGGAGTGTAACAAGCTCAGGTGCTCACAGAGTGAGCACCGTCTGAAAAAAAATCATTTTATTTCATAATACTCTTTTCCAATTGTCATAATCGGGGCAATTCTGGTACGATAGTGGACATTGGTAACTATGATCTTTTCAGTACTTTCATTTCACCTTAAAAATATGGCTTTTCCTATGAAATTGAAAACTTTTATTTGTCTCTTTCTGCTCTGCTTCACCGTCCCGGCAATGGGACTTGAGATTGCCGGGGTAACTGTCCCTGAAACACTGAATACTGACCTTAAACTCAATGGGGCCGGAATCCGCTCCAAGTTTTTCTTTAAAATCTATATTGCGGAACTTTACCTCGAGCACCCATCCACTAAGGCCGATGAGATCCTTGATAGCATCGGTCGTAAACGTATGACAATGCATATTCTCTACGATGAGGTAAGTAAGGAAAAACTGGTTGATGGCTGGAATGAAGGTTTTTCAGAAAACCTGACTTTGGAGCAGTTAAAAACCCTTGAACCTGACATTAAGCATTTTAATGGTTCATCCGACTGAAGCGTACTTTTGAAATAAGTTTTGCAAAAAAAGTGGACATGCGATTTCCTTAATTAGAAGAACCACCAACTAATTCAGGAGGGAAAGCATGTCCACTAGTCTACTGTATC
>Ga0307929_1000225_pt1 | contig 60255 bp, 39 predicted proteins | sample AceLakmetage1330_FD_203160 | JGI IMG/M metagenome (GOLD analysis project Ga0307929, IMG submission 203160) | Saline water microbial communities from Ace Lake, Antarctica - #1330 | ecosystem: Environmental > Aquatic > Non-marine Saline and Alkaline > Saline | place: Antarctica: Ace Lake... | reverse complement strand
ATGAAAAAGGATTGAAAATCAGTGACGAAGAAATAAAAAGTATAAAGTTAAAACCAGATATATTTAGAGGGGATTGGAACTATAGCATCCAACCATAAATGTATCGTTAATTATTGAACAGACACTATACTTCAGGGTCGGTCAGGGAATTTAAAATCCATTTTAAAGATGCCACCGGGATTGAACAGCCCGAAAAGCTGAACGTGCTTTGCTACCTTAACAACAATATGCTACATGTAAACTTCCCGGAAAGTGGGTTTGGTAAGGCTACCATTTCGGTTTACAGCATAACCGGGCAGCAAATACTTAGCAAGCAAACTTCGCTGGCAAATAATGATATTTCCTTCAAGGGAAGCCAGTCGGTTTATCTTGTAAGTATCAAAACAAATGAAGGAGTTTTTTCTACAAAAGTTTTTAACCGTTAAACTCAATAAAAATGAAAAGAATTATAAAAATCACATTTATAGCAGCAACCATAGCTATTTCGGCCGGGCTTTATGCCCAAACCCCACCACCACCAAATGGTGGCGATAACCCGACACAAAGTGGCAGCACCCCTGTTGGCGGCGGAGCACCCATTGGCAGCGGATTGGCCATATTGTTGGCATTGGGAGCAGCATATGGCAGTAAAAAAGTATTGAATATTAAAACAAAAGACAATGATTAATTACATAAATTTTAAAAACATCCTTATCATGAAATCCTTAAAAACTTTATTTTTTGTATTTGCACTTGTTGCATCTTATAGTATTAACGCCCAGGTAGCCATAAGCACTGATGGCAGCAGTGCCGACCCTTCGGCAATGCTCGATGTAAAAAGCACAACAGGAGGTCTTTTACTCCCCAGGCTGACCAACAAACAACGCGATGAAATAGATTCGCCGGCTGAGGGCTTATTTATCTATAACATAGATGAACACACAATACAATTTCATGATGGCAGCACATGGAAATATTATGCGGCAGCATCATGTGTACCTCAGATACCTGCCAGCATCTCGGGAAACAGCTACCCCGATTGTAACCAAACAGGATTGACCTATTCAATATCATCGGTCGCCTGGGCAAGTAGTTATAACTGGACAATTCCCACAGGGGCAACACTTTTGAGTGGACAAGGCACAACTACCATTTCTGTTGATATGGGAACACAAAGTGGAAATGTAAGTGTACGTGCCGAAAGTGGTTGCGGAAATAGTGCATATAAAGACTTAGCAATAACCATTGGAATACCAGCGCAACCCGGCAGTATAACAGGCAACGCCTACCCGGAATGTAATACAACAGGATTAACATACTCAATTGCGGCTGTTAACGGTGCTTTAAGTTATAACTGGACAGTGCCCTCAGGTGCAACACTTGTGAGTGGACAAGGCACAACTACCATTTCTGTTGATATGGGAACACAAAGTGGAAATGCGAGTGTGCGTTCCGAAAATAATTGTGGGTACAGTAATTATACTGATTTTGCAATTAATATTTTAGTACCCGCGCAACCAGGCATTATTACAGGAAATCAGGTAGTCAACCCTAACGCTACAGGAGAAACATATTCCATTGACGCTGTAAATGGTGCAACAACATACAATTGGACCGTGCCTGCTGATGCTACAATTGTAAGTGGACAAGGAGCTACAATTATAAATGTTGACTTTGGGACTGCATCAGGAAATGTGAGTGTACGAGCCGAAAATAGTTGTGGAAACAGTATATACACAGATTTAGCAATTCATGTTTCTCCTCAAATTGGGTATAGCTACCTTGGTGGGATCATTGCATACATATTACAGGAAGGTGACCCCGGTTATGTGGAAGGCGAGCTTCATGGTTTAATTGTATCCACAGCCGACCTAAGCGATGGATTACAATGGACAACGAGTGCTTATTACGAAGTAAGCGTACCTGACGGTGCAACAAGCTTAACTGACGGTTTGGCAAATTCCAATGCCATAGTTGCTCAGGCAGGGCCAGGGGATACCTATGCTGCTGGTTTGTGCCGCGCATACAGTGCACCGGGCGACGGCGGATTAAATGATTGGTATTTACCCAGTAAAGATGAACTTAATAAACTCTATTTAAATAAAGACGCAATTGGGGGTTTTGCCAGTTCGTTCTATTGGTGCTCCAGCGAGACCGCAGCCTACAACGCGTGGGTGCAAGACTTCAACAATGGCAACCAGTACAACGCTTACTATAAGTCCAACACAGACAGAGTGCGTGCTGTTCGGGCTTTTTAACTACAGTGTAACAAAAAGGTTTCACGTGTTAGCAACTTTTAAAAAAAATATAGACATGATCGATACGACTTTTGTAAAAACATTTCAGGTAATTGGCAATAATGACACTGTAAATTATTCTGTTAACAAAGAAATTGTTGAGTACTTCACAAAGGAAAAGCCGACTGATTATTCACATTATATTGAAGTTCTTATTCCAGTTTTTGTAATTTTTTTAACATTGATTTTAACAAAACTTTTTGACTTTTGGACTGAGAATAGAAAATATAAGAAAGATTTTTTAAAAGAAAACAGAAAACAAAAAATTCACTTTTTGAAATATTTGAACAACTTAAAAACCTCATTAGCAAAGCCCCTTATTCCAGATGCAGATATTAATGATTTTAAAGAATGGATTGCTGATAGAATGGTTGGAATAAATCCATTTGAAGATTTGAACATTAATTCAAACATAATTTTCAATGGTAATAATGCACTTATTGAACATATTAACCGATTATTTAATAATGCTGAAACAATAAGGAATGAATTCAAATGGAATGGTGGGAAGCATCCTAGTGCAAGCTATACAATTGCCAAAGATATAAATGATGAATTAGGATTAGTGATTGAACAGATTGCTGATAACTTGAATTAAAGAAAAAAGTAGCTACTAACAAAAATTATTGATATACAACTGGTTAGTGGGTATCTGGAAAATGAGTAAAAAAGGAAACATACGAATCAATAAATACATTCCTGCAAATGAACGGCTGTGAGCCATATTTGAGAAACGTTAAGTGTAATTACGAAAAAATCATAAGATATGCTATCAAGAGAAGAATTAATAAACGTGTTAAAAGTAGCAGCTAATTCAGGTAGCCTTTTAACACCTAAACATGACCCAAATAGTGGAATTAAATTAGATAAGTTTCGAACTGTATTGACACAAGAAGCATCAGCGAGTTTACAATCTTTGATTAATTCAGAAAAATATGGCTTTGATGTTTATTTCAATAATAGACACTTAAAGTATTCTTATAAACTTTTGCCATTAGATAGTGGTTCTTATTCTACTGTTGGGTTTGGTATACAACCAAATTCGGCAGAACAAAGCGGTTCTTTTGATGCATTTTTAGTAGTTTCTGGAAGTGTTGATGGTTGGCATATATATTCTGAAAGTTCAGACAGTTTGAAAAATCAAATAGAGAATAGACAAATTGAATTCATAACAAAAATCTAATTAATTAATATAAAATTGGCATGAAAAATCAGAACAAAAAAATTACCTGATGGTGTTAAAGCTGTGAAAATGCATATTTATTTCAACAACCCTGCATTCCCGGATTTGTAATCCGGGTATGGTAAACAATTCATGGATAGATTCATTCATCTTTTTTTCTTGATTAACTTTTGCTTATTGGAATTTATGATTTGCACGGATTTCAAATTCTTGCATGCGGGTTAATTGGTTTAATAATTCGGATTACTTTTAACTTTTTACTACTAATTCCAAAACTTTGCAAAAAGATGAAGATAAAGTTGTTGAGATTTTCTTGGGAACTCAGTCCTATTCGGATCAATAAAAGTTATCGTAGGTAAGGAATTAGAAATGTCAAATGTTTTACAATTATCAAATAACCAGATTGAAGAATGAAAAAACGACCACGCCCCACTCGCAATTACCGCAAATCCGAAGAACCCGAATTAAATGAAGGATATAGTAACACCGGGCTTTGCGAGGAGTCCCGCACGTGCGGGAACGTGGCAAACCGTCTCAACTTCACCAAAGTCTTTTAGTATTAAAAATGCATTTACAAATCATTAAATACAAATAAAACATGAAAACATTAAAAACTCTTTTTCTCGCAATTGCAATTTTAGCATCTTACAGTATTAACGCCCAGGTAGCCGTAAGCACCGATGGCAGCAGTGCCGATGGCTCGGCAATGTTAGAGGTGAAAAGTACTGAAAAAGGCTTTCTACCCCCTCGGTTATCCACAAGTCTGGTTAAAAGCATTTCTAATCCTGCTGAAGGGCTTGTTGTTTATAATACTGATACAAAAGAATTGAATTTGTTTGATGGTACCTCCTGGGTTAATATGAATGGTGATGTTCTACCAGTAGAGGTTGGAGACGCTTATGGAGGTGGTATAGTAGCTTATATTTTACAATCAGGCGACCCTGGTTACGATGCAAACGTGCAACATGGCATTATTGCAGCACCTGCCAACCAAAGTACAGGCATATAATGGGATAATGGTTCATATACCACCACGGGAGCTAATGGTACTGCAATAGGCACAGGAAATGCAAACACAATCACGATTGTAACCATTCAGGGTGAAGGCAGTTATGCCGCCCAACTTTGTGCAGATTTAGTATTAGGCGGTTATAGTGATTGGTTTTTACCCAGCATAGATGAATTGGAAAAACTCTACGATAATAGAGCTGCGATTGGCGGTTTTACTAGTAACCGCTATTGGTCGTCGTCGGAGCATGGCAGTAACGAAGCGTGGTTATTCCACTTCAGCTACGGCGCCACGTACGACTTCTTTAAGGCCCTTACAAACTATGTTCGTGCGGTCAGGGCTTTTTAACTATTTATCTATTTAACTATTTTATCTTACCGCGAAGCGGTCGAAAATTTTGAAATGATGAAAAATTACTTTGGGTAACAGCAAATCATGGCTCACAGCCGCTTAGCGGTCATCTGGAAAAATGATTGGAAAAAGAAACATAGGTATCATTAAAACGATTTAAAGCACATTACACCTCTTTGCCCTTCGGGCAATGCTCCTCGTGGAGAGGAGCCGATGAGCGAAGAAGAAAAGGTGGTAATTATTCAAGCCGAGTTTGAGTGTTTGTACGACCCCACCCACCCGGTGATTAATGTGTTGGAAACTTTTGATAGTATTGAGGAAGTGCAGATAATTAAAGTAGCTTTGAAATTAAGGACTAAAATCTAACTAAAATGAAAAAAGAAACAGTAAAATATTTAACCAAAGATTTTGAGTCGTATTCTAATAAAGCAGAAGGCGGCATCGAATTTTGGTTTGCCAGGGATTTACAACATTTACTAGAATACAGCGAATGGCGGAATTTCACTAAAGTAATCAACAAGGCAAAAACCGCTTGCGAACCTGCTGGTCATGCTATTTCAGACCATTTTGTTGGCATCAACAAAATGGTGCAAATTGGTTCGGGCACCGAGCGTGAAATTGATGATTTAATGCTAACCCGATCATGCTAACCCGATCACGCTAAGACTCCATGTTCGATTTTTATCAATTCATCTTTAACCATATTTATACCAAAGGCATTATCCAACAAATCGATGGGTTTTATGTCCCGGGGTTTTCTCAAAACGCTATCTTTGCGCCAATTTTTTACAAGCCTGTTTTATTATGGAAAGCATACATCAAAAGCATTTTAAGAGAACTACGGTAACTTCGGCCCTGCCCTACGCCAACGGCCCCCTGCACATCGGCCACCTGGCCGGCGTTTACGTTCCTGCCGATATCTATGTACGATTCCTGCGCTCTAAAGGCCAGGAGGTTTTGTTTATCGGAGGCTCTGACGAGCATGGCGTTCCCATCACCATCAAAGCGCGGCAGCAGGGTATCAGCCCCCAGGATGTGGTGGATAAATTTCATGGCATTATCAAGGATTCCTTTCGCGAATTTGGGATTAGCTTCGATGTGTATTCGCGCACGTCCAACGAGATACATCACCAAACGGCGGCTGATTTTTTTAAAAAATTGTACGATGACGGGAAGTTTGTCGAAAAAACCAACGCGCAATATTACGATGAGGCCAATCAGCAGTTTTTGGCCGACCGCTATATTACCGGTACCTGCCCCCACTGCGGCTACGAAAAAGCCTATGGCGACCAGTGCGAAAGCTGTGGCACCTCGCTAAGTCCAACTGAACTTATCAATGCAAAATCGGCACTCAGCGGCAATGTGCCGGTGCTCAAAGAAACCAAACACTGGTACCTGCCCCTGGATCAATACGAAGGCTGGCTGCGGGAATGGATTCTGGAAGGGCACAAAAACGATTGGAAGCCCAACGTTTACGGACAGGTAAAATCGTGGGTGGACACCGGCCTGCAGGCCCGCGCCGTTACGCGCGACCTGGACTGGGGCGTGGAAGTGCCCCTGCCCGGCACCGAAGGAAAAGTGCTTTATGTGTGGTTTGATGCACCCATCGGGTACATTTCGGCTACGCGCGAGTGGGCTGAGGAAAATCATACCGATTGGGAAAAATGGTGGAAAGATCCCGAATCGCGTCTGGTTCATTTTATCGGAAAAGATAATATCGTGTTCCACTGCATCATCTTCCCGGCCATGCTCAAAGCCGAAGGCTCGTATATTCTTCCCGACAATGTGCCGGCCTTCGAGTTTTTGAATCTGGAAAATGATAAGATTTCTACTTCGCGCAACTGGGCAGTGTGGCTCCACGAATATTTGCTGGATTTCCCCGGCAAGGAGGACAGCCTGCGCTATGTGCTTACCGCCAACGCCCCCGAAGCCAAGGATAACGATTTTACCTGGAAGGATTTTCAGGCCAAAAACAACAACGAGCTGGTGGCCATCTTTGGCAATTTCGTGAACCGTTCGCTGGTGCTTACGCAAAAATATTACGATGGAATAACGCCCAAGGCCGGCACTTTTACCGATGAAGATAAAAGTGTGCTGGAGGCCATAGCCCAGGTACCGGGCAAGATCAGTGAGAAGCTCGAAAATTTCAGGTTTCGCGAATCGCTGGCCGAGATGATGATGCTGGCGCGTATCGGTAATAAATATCTTGCCGATGCCGAGCCATGGAAGATTTTTAAAACCAATCCCGAACGGGTTAAGACTATCATCAATATTTCCTTGCAGATTTGTGCAAAGCTGAGTGTTGTGGCCGCGCCCTTTTTGCCTTTTACGGCAGCTCGTTTATCAGCTATGCTAAACCTTGGAAACCTGAATTGGGAAGATGCCGCTAATGCCGAACTGCTCAAGGCCGGCCATCCGTTGAACAAGCCTGAATTACTTTTTGATAAAATTGATGATGAAACCATCGAGGCACAGGTTCAAAAACTGCTGGACACCAAAAAAGAAAACGAGCGCAAGGAGGCCAAAGCCACGCCCGCAAAAGAAAATATTGGCTTCGATGATTTTGCCAAACTGGATATTCGCACGGCTACCATTGTGGCTGCCGAAAAAGTGCCGAAGACCAAAAAGCTCCTAAAACTCACCGTGGATACCGGCCTGGACAAGCGTACCGTGGTTTCGGGCATTGCCGAATTTTACAAGCCCAACGATATTGTAGGTCTTAAGGTTTGCATGATAATTAACCTGGCACCAAAAAAACTCAAAGGCATCGAATCGCAGGGCATGATACTGATGGCCGAAAACGCCGATGGAACGTTGGGCTTTGTCAGCCCTCCCGAAGATTTCAACAATGGCAGCGAAGTAAAATAGCATCCATGGCGATTATGAAATCACGATAATAAGCAGAACAACAAACCATGAGCTATGACTTATAAAAATATCATTATTGTTCTGATTGTTGTTTTGTCGATTGGATTGAATAGCAGGGTAAAGAGCCAGACCCTTGATTATGATTTTTCTACATTTAACACGCTTATTGCTGAAACAATGCACGAGCATAGCATCCCGGGAATGCAGGTAGCTATAATATCGAAAGATTCTATTTTGTGGAAAGGAAACTTTGGCTATGCGAATTTAAAAAAACAAATTTCTGTTTCGGATAGCACCATGTTTCGCGTAGGTTCCATATCAAAACCTTTTGTAGCTATTGCTACCATGATGCTTCAGGAAAGGGGCTTAATTAATCTAAATGACAAGCTTAGTGATCTGACCCCGGAGATTAAATTTCATAATAAATGGGAAAGCACAAATCCTGTTAGACTTGTTCATCTCTTAGAACACACCGCAGGCTTTGATGATTATCACGCAGTTGAATATACTGCAAATGCAGACGGCTGGACAACTTTGCAAGGCTTGCAATTTCATCCCAAGGTCAGAAATTCAAAATGGAAGCCTGGTATGTTTATGTCTTACACTAACACAGCGGCAGCCTGCGCTGCTTATGCCATCGAGAAAATCAGTAATCGAACCTACGAAGATTTTGTTAAAGCCAATATTTTCGACCCCCTGGGTATGGAACATAGTAGTTTTTTCTACACTGATTATTTGATTGATAACTTAGCAAAAGGGTATAATTCGACGGATTCAACGGGTGTTAAGTATCAGCATATTTTAAACAGGCCTTCCGGTGCACTCAATTCAAATGCTTCCGAATTATCACATCTTGTGCAATTTTTTCTAAACCGAGGTACCTTTAAAAATAACAAACTTTTAGATCTAAATTCTATCGAACGAATTGAACGTGTTGAAACAACTTTGGCAGCAGAATCGGGATTTGATAAGGGCTACGGCCTTTGCATGAAAAGTAGCATAAGGCAGGGCTACACAATATTTTCGCACAATGGTACCATAGATGGATATATCTCCATTTTGCAATATTGTCCCGAATTAGCACTTGGGTTTGTTATATTAACGAATACATCGAGAGAAAATGGTTTGCGCAATTTCATCAATGACTTTCAAAGTTTATTAATTCCTGATTCTATCAGAAGGCCTGCTTTGGATACTACCATAAATATTCAGTTATCAAAAGACGTAACGGGTTGGTACGAAAAATCAACAAGCAGGGTCGCGCTTGGGAGCTTCATTTATCAGTTTTTTTATTTTACAAAAATTGGTAAACAGAACAATCAGTATTATTACAAGCGACTTTTTTTTGGACAATGGAATCTAATTCCCTACGCTGACAATAGTTTAATATCCGTAAATTCAAAAAACTACGTACCCTTTGTATTTGTAAATGACGAAAATGAGAATGAATATCTTCAACTCCCTTTACATGAATTAAATTACAAGAAAGTTAATGCTTTTGTGGTATGGGGCAAAATCGCCTCACTAATTATCAGTATGTTAATAATTTTAAGTGCGCTAATAGAAATTGTCATTCTGCTATTTGTTCGATTTGTAAAAAGAAAAAAACCAAAAAGAATGTTTGCAAGAATGCTTCCCCTTGCCACTATTCTTATTGGTTTGCTGTGGGCTTTATTTTATTATAATTACTTTTCATTTACTACGATGGGTAAAATTGGATTTGAATCACTCGTCTTTTTCTCGCTCTCACTGCTCTTTGCTGCATCAGCAGTATTTTCTTTCTTCGTGAATTTGCTTACACTAAAATACCAAACGAATAAAGTTGTTAAAATTCACTCGCTTGTTGTTTCTACCTGGTGTGTAATGGCTACGATCTATCTATATTATTGGGATTTCATCGGTTTAAGGACTTGGGTTTACTAATTTAATTTCGATATTTGTATTTCAAAATGCTCAACATTTCATATTGTCAACTTCTATAAAAACACAATTGCATGTCCATGAGGCATTTTACCATACCCATTTTTATCCCCATGGAGGCTTGTCCCTTCCGCTGCATCTATTGCGACCAGGAAAAAATTTCGGGACACGCACAGGTGCCTGATGCTGCGGAAATAAAAGAAAGCATCGAAAAACATTTGGCCACGATGCCTAAGTCCGCTGAAATAGAAGTGGGTTTTTTTGGTGGCACCTTCACCGGTCTGCCACAGGAAAAACAAGTGGCACTGCTCGAAACGGTGCAGCCTTTTATCCAGCGCGGGCAGGTAAAATCCATCCGTCTTTCCACGCGCCCCGATTTTATCGATGACAAGATTTTGCAAGTACTCAAAGCGCATCATGTCGGAACCATCGAGCTTGGGGCACAAAGCATGGATGATGAAGTGCTGCGCCAATCGGGGCGGGGACACAAAGCTGTCGTAACTGTTGCTGCTGCTAAAATGATCAAGGCTTCAGGCTTCAGGCTGGGGCTGCAAATGATGATTGGCCTGCCCGGCGATTCAGCCGAAAAAAACCGGGCTACAGCAGAGGCTTTTGTAGCAATGGGAGCTGAGGATGTGCGTATTTATCCATGCCTAATTATCAAGGGTACACCGCTCGAAAAACGCTACCTCGATGGAAAATACCAGCCGCTTTCGCTGGCGGAGGCCGTGCAAATTACAGCGCAGCTTTTTCCGATTTTCGAAGATGCGGGCATCCGAATTATCCGCACAGGATTGCATCCTTCCGAGGGTTTCCTTAACGGCGATGAACTGGTGGCCGGGCCTTTTCACGTTTCTTTCAAAGAGTTGGTAGTTACTCAACTATGGAACGAAATTCTAAAACAAATCACGGTAAACAAAAATGCCGAAGAAATTACGGTAAGCGTTGCTCCCGGGCAGACAAATGCGGCCATCGGCTATGGGGCAGTGAATAAAAAAATGCTGGCCGCGAATTACAAAAAGGTGCGCTTTCGCCAGGATGCTTCATTACAAAAACGGGAGTTTTATGTTGATTATCGTTGATAAAAAAATTAGCACCGAAGCCAAAAGTTATCTGCGTATTTTGGGTACCTTGATGGGATTGGAAACCAGCGGCATCGTTTATCCGGCCATCTCGGGTCATCCCGATATATTTTTTGCCCAGGTCGGCGATGCGCTTATTGTTGCTCCCAATCTGCCCCGCGAATATTTTATGATTTTAGATAAAGAAAAAACAAAATACACGCTCGGAGCTGGGCTGGTGGGAAAGCAATATCCCGATACGGCCAAATACAATGCTGTTTCAAGTAAAACCTACCTCGTCCATAACACTAAAATCACCGACCCGAAAATAACCCAAAGTTGTACAGATAAAAAAATCCTCGACGTAAAACAGGCCTACACGCGTTGCAATCTTATATTTTTGGATGACAATCATGCCCTCACCTCCGATGCCGGCATTCATCGCGGTCTTGTCGAGCATGGGATTAATACATTAATGGTAAATCCCAAAGGAATTGTGCTGCCCGGCTTTAGCCACGGTTTTTTTGGTGGCTGCTGTGGCGTATTTCAAAACAACTTGTTTGTCCTGGGCAATCTCGATCGCTTTGCTGATGGGGATAAAGTACGTGATTTTGTGCAAGCGGCGCATTTCGAAATTGTCGAGCTTTGCGATACGCCGCTTTTTGATGGGGGCGGGATTTTGTTTATACACCCTAAAAGTGCCGTGTAGAATTTAGATTGATGGAATTCCCGAATCAAAAAGGAAGTATAAAAACCGCTTACTAAATCAAATCCTTTGGTCAAGCCTTCCTACCATCACAGCCTTCCATTCGCTAAAGTTTCCTTCGATGATTTTTTGGCGGGCTGTCGTTACCAAATCAAGATAAAAAGCCAGATTGTGCAGGCTGGCAATCATGGGGGCTAGATATTCGTTGGCCATAAACAGGTGGCGCACGAAGGCTTTGGAATATTGCTTATCGACGAAGGAAGTGCCGTTTTCGTCTAAGGAAGAGAAGTCGTCTTTCCATTTTTCGTTTTTCATATTCATAATGCCCTCGCTGGTAAAAATCATGCCGTTGCGCCCGTTGCGCGTGGGCATCACGCAGTCGAACATATCGATGCCGAGGGCGATGTTTTCGAGGATGTTCACCGGCGTGCCCACGCCCATCAGGTAGCGGGGCTTGTCTTTGGGTAGGATATTGCAAACCAGCGCACACATCTCGTACATCATTTCGGCGGGTTCGCCCACCGAAAGGCCGCCAATGGCATTGCCTTCAGCACCACGCGAGGCAATATATTCTGCCGATTGTTTGCGCAAATCGGCAAAGGTGCTGCCCTGCACAATGGGGAACAAGGTCTGGCTGTAGCCGTATTTTGCCTCGGTGTTGTTAAATTGTGACAGGCAGCGGTCGAGCCAGCGGTGGGTAAGTTCCATCGAGCTTTTGGCGTAGTCGTATTCGCAGGGCCAGGGCGTGCATTCATCAAAAGCCATCATAATGTCGGCACCGATGGTACGTTGTATGTCCATTACGCCTTCGGGTGTAAAGAGGTGCTTAGAGCCATCGATGTGCGAACGAAAATGCGCGCCTTCTTCGCTTAGCTTGCGCTGCGCCGATAGCGAAAAAACCTGGTAGCCGCCGCTATCGGTAAGGATGGGACGATCCCAGCCATTGAAGCGGTGCAGTCCACCGGCACCTTCGATTATTTCCAGTCCGGGGCGCAGGTACAAATGGTAGGTGTTGCCCAGGATGATCTGCGCTTTTACATCGTCGCGAATATCTTTGAAATGCACAGCTTTAACGGTACCCGCCGTTCCCACCGGCATAAAAATCGGGGTTTTTATCTCGCCATGATCGGTGGTGATGATTCCGGCTCGCGCCGAACTTTTGCTATCGGTATGCTGAAGTTTAAAATCCATATCTAAATTTTCAATTTTGGTATTTGATGTACGTCCCCAGAAAAAATGGGGCAGGCTGTGTGCCTCTAATCCAGACGCACGTCTGTGTGTCTTTACATTCCCTTCCAGAAGCACGTCCCCCGAAAAATCGGGGCAGGCTGTGCGCCTCTAATCCAGACACACGTCCCCCGAAAAAACGGGGCAGGCTGTGCGCCTCTACGTTCCCTTTACTCACTTCTCATCACTCACTACTGAATTCTCACTCTTATCCCTTCGCTGTGCGATGAAAACTCAGGCGCGTACATGCACTGCAGGGTGGTGATGCCGTTAGAGAAATCGCCGGCCTGTGAGGCGATCAGCGGATATTCAAAAACATAGGTGCCTTTGCGCAAATGCTCGAAAAAGAAATCGGTGGAGGCATCCTTGGTGCTTTGGTAATAGCCAAGCCCGCCGCTGTGCTGATAGCCCGAGAGTACATTTACCGGCTCGAAGGCTGCTGCCCGCATGTCGCGCAAATGGACATATTCCATGTCGCGATCCACTTGTATCTCGATGCGCACCCTGATCTTATCGCCAATTTGCAGGGTGTCCAAATCTTCAAGCGGAGTTATCTTACGCCCTTCTTCTGTATCGGTTTCTACAAATAGTTGCTTTTGCACGGCCAGGCCGGTTTCGTGTCTGGTAATCTTATCAAAGTCTTCAAAATATTGCCAGTACAAGGCTCCCCAGGCTATGCCGTCATCGGTTTTTTCAACAATCACTTTGCCCATTTCGGGAACTATTTCGGCGGCATCCCACGTAGTTTTGAAATATCCCGTGCCTGCTTCGATACTACCCATATCTTCCTTGCCAATACTTTCGCTGCCGATGGTGATATTTACCAATTCGTTGCTGGCCAGCAAATCGGTACCTCGGGCAAGCAGCGCGTAAACAGCTTCAACGCTTGCACGGCTGGTTTCCCAGGCATTGGTTTGCTTTTGCTTGAGCAGGTACATCTTCATGTCTTCCACAGCCTTATTATCTTTAGCTACTTCATCAAAAAGCTCGATCATCATCGCCTGGCTTTCGATGGGAGCCTGATACCAATAATATCCGGTCTCGCTGCGCCAGTACATGCCCATCTCTTCGCTGTGCAAGGCACGGTCGCGCAGAGAAGTTAGGATTAATTCCGGCACACGGTCATTTTTGTTGCGGTGCAGAGCCAGGGCAATCATGGCCTGTAAATAGGTATTTTGCTTTTGCCAGTATTTTTCAGCCTGATTTTCGTAATAACGCGCTGCCGTTTCGTGTGAGGGATTGATCATAATGGCTCTGAAAAAGCTGCGTGCATAAAGGTACTGGATGTGATGGCTGGATAAATGATTTTCATCCATGGATTCGGGCGTGCGTTTTTTCAACTCTTCATAATCATCGTTTATCCTGCTGTCGAGGTAGCGCACGGAATTATTCATCATGCGTTTTACCCGTGTATCGTCCAGAGCATCGATCACACCGAGATGGTCGAGCTTGCCAAGCCCCTGCACGATGAGCTGCGTTACATAGCGGCTTTCGCGCATCTCGTCCATCCAAACAAATCCCCCGCCGGGTTTCTGAAATTTCTCGAGCAGACGGATCGCATTGTCCAGCCGGTTTTGCATATTATTCAAATCAAAAAGCAGAGCAATACGTTGCTTGCGTTCCTTTTCGTTTTGCGCATCGAGCAGCCAGGGACTTTGCTCAAGCAAGACTTGTTTTAAGTCCTGATTTTTTTCGAGTTTGGATAGGAAAGATTCCGGGCTTTCGCTTTGCCAGTTTTCAAATACCCGCTTTATTTCCGGGTTTTGATTGGTGATGTGGAAGGCGATGCTGTTGGCAAAAAAGGCGGAGAAAATCGAAACGGCGTTGTTGTATTTACTTTCGGCAATCACGGGAAGTGCCTGCACGGCATACCAGGAAGGGTTGGAGGCAAACTCGAGAGTAAGCCTGTAATTTTCCAGGCTTTGGCTTTCGCCGGATTGGATCAATTTTTCAAAATCAAATTCTTTGGCTTCGTGGCCGCCCACAGCCATGGGCATCGACTCCGTTACCAAAGTACGATTGGAAAGCACCGGGATGGATTTTTCTTCACCATCGGTAATATTTTCAGCCGAGGCTTTTACGCGATAGGTAAGCACGCCATATTTTTCGGGAATCACCAGCTTCCATCTTACGCTGATTCCAGAGTTCGCCTCAACGGTAAAACGCTGGGATTCCTCTCCCGAAATAATTTCGGGACTTACTTCCTTCATCGACAAAGCATCAAAAAATTCCAGGCTGGCATTGCCGTCCAGTTTTTTATCGGACAAATTACTAATCTTGGCCGAAAACCAAAGGGTGTCGCCCTGACGGAAAAAGCGGGGCGCATTGGGTACCACCATTAGTTTTTTGGCTGCCGTAAATTCTGCTTGCAGCCATCCGGTCATCAAGTCGGGGGTGTAGGCCATTCCCATAAATTTCCAGCGCGTAAATGATTCAGGCAGGGTAAACTCGATAACCACATTGCCGCTATCGTTGGTTTTAAGCTCGGGATAGAAAAAGGCCGTTTCGTTGAAATTGCGCCGCACTTGCATGGCGGTCTTCTGCGATTCCTGTGATTTCTGAAGGACTTCTGCATTTTCTACCACTATCATTTCTTCTACATCGTTCTCTACTATATTAGAACTTTCCACCTGTCCCGGCTCGGGAACGGCCGAAACCTGCATCTCACTGCGGCTTTTCATCCCGCCCACGGCATCCATGGCGTATCTTCCGTGGTATCCATTTAAGCCAAACCAGTTCAGCCGGTCGTATTGTTGGAAAATATAATTTTGATAGTCTGTCGGGTCAAAATCAAATTCGCTGGTATTGGAGGTAGAGAAATCGCCACGCGAATTCCAGGCCTGGATTTGATTATAGCTATGATATAAATTAAAATTCCACTGATGGGGCACGAAGGCATCCAGCGAAGCATCGTACATCGAAGCCAGCATTTCGGCAGCGAGGTGGTCGCCATTGGCATCGCGTATCGTTACCGTCCATTTTTCGCGGCCACCGGGTTCCAGTTCGCTGCGCATGGTTTCGAAAGCAAGGTCGAGCTTTTTATTGGTGAAGGGCACTTCGATGATTTGCGTTCCGGAATAAATCCGGTTGTCAACCACAAAACTGTACTGGAAGGAGAAGTTGCCCCGATAGTTTTCTTTTATAGGAATTTCGATCAGCTCCTGCGCGTTGCTCAACTTTATCCAACGGCGTTCGATAGTTTGCCCCTGGTGTTGAATTTCGTAGAGCACCTGTACATTTTTGGCGGAGCTGCCTATCAGGAATTTTGCGGATTCGCCAGGCTCGCCCTTACTTTTGAGCACCTCGAACCAATGATAAGTTTCGATGGGCGGACGCTTGGCATTGGGGTCGAAAAGGGTAAACACTTTTTCTGAGCTAACTTCTGCGCCAAAGGCATCTACTGCATTTAGCTCTATGCGGTATTTGCCCGGATCCCAAGATTGAAAAAGCCGGCCGTCTAAAACTGAATCTACGGCGGTGTTCATGCTTTTCTCAAAAACCAGTTTTCCTTTTTCCCATTGCTTTGGATCGTTTTCATCCTGATAAACCCGATTGGGAAAGTTTTTAATAAAATCATCTTTAGCTATGATATATTTATCCGGCTGCTGCCAATAGCGGTTTTTAATTAATCCCCGGGGCTGGATCAATTCATATACCTGAACCTTCACCGTGGTTTCCTGCTTTTGGCCATTCAGGTTGCGGGCTATGATTTGGTGTGAGCCTAGGCTGGTTAGGTTTACTGATTCCGGGATTGAAACATCGAGTATTAAAGCCTGATCGCCAACATTCACCGCTTGCGAATTTGATTGTGTTTCGCCGTTGATATCCGTTACGTCTGCGCTTATAGTGTAGCTAAAATTTCGTTTTTCTCCAAAGCTGTTAGTATTGTCAGGGATGGCCTCGAAGCTGATTGTAAATTTACCGTCAGCATCGGTGGTAGTGGTGCCGGTGGCGATTTCGACAGGATTGGTGCCGGGATAATAGCCGCCATAGCCGTAGCGGGGCCACGGGAAAAACTGATCGCGAACGATGTGGTATTTTACCTGTGCTCCATCGAGCATGTTGCCAGCGTAGGCTTGCGCCTTGCCGCTGACCTCGATGGTTTCGCCCAGTTTGTAAACTCCTGCAAGTGGCTCAAAAATTACCTCAAACTTCGGGCGTTTGTATTCTTCAACCTGGATGGTGGTGCTGCCGCTTTCGCTCTTGATGCGCATCTGCCCGTTGAGTAAGCCCTGCGGAATGGTAAACGAAGCGTTGGCCGAGCCGTAATCGTTGGTGCTTAAATCGACCGAAGAAATGAGCTGACTGTTGGCATCCAAAAACTCCACTTTTGTGGAGGCATTAGCTTTAACTTCGTAGCTGTCGCCGGTTTTTTCGAGGACGATAGTTTTGAAATATACCAGTTGTCCGGGGCGATAAATGGCGCGGTCGGTGAAGATGAAGGATTTGAGTGCGGTCTTATCACTGGTTTCGCGGGTTTTATTAAGATAAAAATTATCATCGGGGATGAATTGATCCGCGCCATCGATCAACTCCAAAGTAATACCGCCGCGAACATTGTTGTCGGGAATTATTTGCACAAAACCATCGGCATCGCTTTCTTTAGTCCAAACCAATTCGCTGTTGTAGCTTCGCTGGCGATAATCGTAGTTACGCTTGTAGGCATTTACTTTAACGGCTTTCACGGGCTTGCCCGATTGGCGGTCGAGCACAAAAATATCGTAGCCGCCCTCGCTTAGCCGCTGGCTGATATAGCTAAGATTGGTGGCCCAAAAGTCAGTCCAGGCCAGTTTGTTATTTTTGGATTTAAACTTTTCATCATCCGAAGTTAATAATACATAATGGCCTTCGGGTAGTTCGGGTATTTGAAATTCCGTGGAATGGGTTTGATAATCGTTTTCGTTGGGCAAGTCCAGCGACCAGGCTTCAACGAAGTCCAAGCGGGCAAGTGCTTCGGCAATATCCCTGCGGCTTTGCTTTTGGCTCATTTCGAGGTACTCGTTATAATCCACTTTTACCAATCGGAAATACAGCTTTTCGTAGTTGCGCCAATGCAGCAAGCCCAGCGAAGGCTGACCGGGAATTACGGCATTTTCGGTGCGAATGGTGATTGTTTTGTCGAGGATTTGCGTTAGGATGATTTTGCAGTTATGCGCTCCGGTTGATTTGGGAAAGGCCTCGATGGCTTCCTCGCAGATGGCCTTTGCTTTTTGGCTTTCCCAGCGGTAATCGTCCGAAACAAGGGGTTGGTATTTTCCAGCCTGGCGGTGATGAAACTGTGCCAGAGAGAAAGAAATCGAAGTGGAAGCCTCGGCAAATTTGTAATCTTCCTTCATTTGTTCCAAAGCAACGAGATAAATACTGTCTTTGTCGGGAAGGACGGCCTTGTTGTGCAAAAACTCCAGTCGTTTCAAATCGGCATCAATCAATGCCTGCGGGTTTTTGTCGTTCAAATGGAATTGTATTACTGCCTGCATTTGTTGCAAGGCATTGGCAGTATTCGAGTTTTTGAATTTATCATCAAAACTCAATTTTACAAATCCTGAGGCTACATCAAAATACTTCTTGCTGTCGGGCACCAACTGCAGGCCGGCTACTTTTACATCGTACTCATCGTTCGTATAAAAGTCGATGGCGCGCCAGGCCAGGAAATCAAAGAGCGTAGGGCGTACGGCCTCCGAGTTTTTCTCCTCCTCCAAAATGACATCAAAGACCTGGATATTTATTGTTTGCAATTCGCGGGGATTATCCAGCGAAAGCTGAAAATGCCTGGCTGCCTCATCCCTTAATTTTGCCGCATCCCAGCTTTGGATGTCATCGTTATCAAGATTAATAGTTGTGGATAGATTTAAAATTTTATAGCGATTGCGCTGATAGTACTTCATGTACATCTCGCCAAGGATGGAGTGGAGGATTTGCTTTTGAGGTTCTTCGGCCGTTTTAATATCGGCTTGCAGCTTGTTGATGGCGTTTACCATGTAATCTTCCTCAAACTCCGACGAGAGCTTGATGCGATAAATCTGGCTCTTGATAAGCTGTGGCAGATTATCGTCGGCTTTTGCCTGTTCGTAAATCTGATCGACTACTTGCATAGCGGCATTGGGCTGACGCAGACCTTCCAGCGAATCTACTTTTTGCCAAAGCTGATTGTAGTCTTTTTTATTTTGTGGGGTATTCGACATCAATAAAAAGGTGCTTAGTGCCAACACGATGATGGCGAAAACTGCTTTTAATTTTTGCATCGCATAAGATTTTTAATTCGGCGATCATTACCAACAATTGTGCAACAATCATTTTTTGTAAATTTAAAATGGCTGCAAAATTACGAAAGCCTTGTGATTTAGCAGGTTTGACAAAGGTTAAAAATTTAGAACTCCTAAAATTGGGGAATGTTTATTTCGCATTATAATTGCTTTGTGAACCTTCGAGTCTTCGAGCCTTGGTGGCAAATTATTGATAAATAGCCACTAAGAAGCAAAGGCACTAAGAAACACTAAGATCGTTAAGTTGAATTTTTAGACATGCAGATTTTCAATACCATTGTTATAACTATTTGATTCTGAATAAATGGATCAGGAAGTTTGAAATTCCTGCGTTCTAATTTATAAATTTTGTAAGATGCGTTTTGCAAATCGAGTACAATTTTGCAAGATGCGTTTTGCAAAAATTAGAATATCTTACGAAAATAATTCAGGCTAGACCTAATTATAAATAAAAAATCACCTAATCATAAAGCCCGATAAACTGGTAGCTGTTCCCGGTCCAGTTCATGTATTTGATAAAATCATCGAAACGGATAACCACCGAAGCCGTATTCAGGTTAGGATGGAAACTGATTTTCCCGGCACTTTTCAGGTTTTCGTCCAGAAAAACATGCACGTGGTTTTCGGTGTCGTTGATAAGTCCAAAGGGAGATACCGAGCCGGCTTCGATGCACAAATATCGTTGCAAACGCTTGATGGAGGCAAAGGAAAGCTTGCCCTGGCCGAGGCGTTTTTCAAGGTCGTGGATGGCCACCTGGGCCGTATGTTTTACAATAACCAGGTAGTGCCGATTGCCCTTGTGGTTTCTTAAAAAAATATTTTTGCAATGCGTAGCATCAATTTTGCCCCAGTATTCCATGGCTATCTCGATGGTGGGCAAAGGCGGGTGTTCGTGCATTTCGTAAGGTATTTCGAGTTCTTCCAATACGGTCAGCACTTTTTGTATTTGTCTTTTCATAAAACAAAAATAATAGTTTGTGCAAAATTTGATTATTTTTGAACAACAATTTTGGCAAAAATAAAGCAGATATGAAAAACATAATTGTATGTTTTTTAACAAAGCAAGATATTCAGGAGGTGTCTAAAATTTGCAAAAGATATTTTCCTGACTTTATCCAAATTGCTATAGATGCCCTTGTACAGCTTACTTCGGCTAATAATGCCCCTGCCGGAGAATTTTATATTTTTCCAATTGCTACTACCTCCAACGAAATTACCACCGGAATAAACACATTTGTTAACAATCGCGGTGATAAATATTTGCCGGTTTTACTTTTGGATCAGCGTATTAAGTCAACGGATTATGACCCTTCGTTTTGTGATGCCTTTGCTCTGATCATCAATGCGCGGCAGGGTTACGATTCGGCGGCAGCGATGCTCAGGCCATATATTGCCAATCAAAAGCTCGAAAGTGATTATATCGAAAGCGAGCGCAAGTACACCAACCTGGTAAATAATGCTCCCGGATTGGTTTATCAGTGTAAAAACGACAGCGATTATACCATGCTATTTTTAAGCCGCAAGGTAGAAAAAATTACCGGCTACACAGCACGTACTTTCATCAACAACCGCATGTTGACCTTTTCGGATATCATCGTGCCGGGCGATCGCGAAAAAGTTTGGCTGAGCATACAAAAAGCTCTAAAACTTAATCGAAAGTTTAATTTAGAATACCGCATCAAAACAGCCTCGGGGCGGATAAAATGGGTATGCGAACACGGCAGGGGTATCTCATTGGCCAATGGCCAAATGCTTCTGGAGGGGATTATTATTGATATCGACCGTCAGAAAAAGCTCGAAAAGCGACACGAATTAATTCACAATATTATCCTGGCAGCCTATCAAACCTGCGACCTAATCAGCTTGATGCAAACCATCGAAAAAGAGCTAAAAAAAGTAATTCAGGCCAGCGATTTTATATTTGCATTATTTGATTGGGAGAAGCGGGAATTTTTGTTGCCCAAAGCTGAGAATGGAGAAGAGTATTTTGAAAAAATACCCATGAGCAAAACCCTTGATGCCCTGGTGATACGAAAAAATCGACCTGTTTTGTTAAGGTCTAAAGAGATACAGAAGCTGGAGCGACAGGGAGAAATAAATCCTGGAGGCCTGTCACCTAAAGTATGGCTGGGAGTGCCTCTGCAAATCGAGGGTAAGGCTTCGGGCATTATTGTGTTTCAGGATTTTGATAACGAGTTTCTTCTCGATGAAACTGATGTGGAGCTTATGGCTTATGTGGCAACGCAAATAGCAGTATCCATAGCGAAAAATCGCGATGAAGAACAGACCAACATTTTATTGCGAGCCTGCGATCAAAGCCCTGTTCCGGCTATTGTTACCGATCTGGATGGTAAAATTGTTTACGCTAATCGTATAGCCTGCGAGGCTACCGGTTATTCGCAGCAAGAAATGTTGGGAAAGATACCCAACATCCTCGAACCGTACAAAAACGAGCCTGAGCACTTTTCTGAGATTTGGAAGGTCTTGAAAAAGAACGATAGCTGGACAGGCGAGTATAAAAACTTGCGTAAAGATGGCATTACCTATTTGGAATATGCCCGCATTATAGCCATTAAGAGCATCCGTGGAAAAACAACGAATTATCTCTATCTCAAGGAAGAAATAACGCAGCGCAAGCAGATAGAAGAGGAACTGCTCAAGGCTAAAAAACATGCCGAGGAGTCGAATAAACTTAAAACGGCCTTCCTGGCTAACATGTCGCACGAAATCAGAACACCGATGAATGCTATAATCGGCTTTACCGAGATGATGCAATCGGATGATTTTCCAGCAGAGGAGCACCGGGAATTTCATCAACTGATACTCGAAAACAGTCGTAAGTTGCTCAACACCATCGACAATATCATCGATATTGCCCGAATCGAATCCGGCCAGATGACGATTGCGCATTCCCGATGCTCGGCCAACAAAATTTTGTACGATAATTATTATCACTATCAGAAAACAAAACTCAAGCTGGATAAAAGCCATATTCATTTTATATCCAAACAATACAAAAAAGATGAGAATCTGCTGTTTTATTCCGACCCGGTGCGTATTAATCAAGTACTCGACAATATGCTCGAAAACGCCTTTAAATACACCAGCCGGGGATCGGTTGAATTTGGATACCGATTGGTAGTAGAAGACAAGCGAAAGTATATCGACTTTTATGTTAAAGACAGCGGCTCCGGCATATCAGTACAAAATCAGGAGATGATCTTCGACCGCTTTGCACAAATCGACAGCAACTACATGGGTTCGGTGGGAGGCAACGGCCTGGGGCTTTCTATTTCGCGTAGTATTGCAAGGCTTATGAATGGAGATATCCGAGTGGATTCGCATGAGGGCAAAGGCTCGGTTTTTCATTTTTTAACGCCCTATATCCCCTTCGAAACTACCGATTTTGCGCTGGATGAACCAAATGCAGAACAGACGAAAAAAAGTATGCAATGGCCTGATAAGTTGGTTTTGATTGCCGAAGATGAAGATTCTAATTATAAGTTGCTCGAAATCATGCTGCGCAAAACACAGGTTAAGATATACCGTGCCTACAACGGCAAGCAGGCAGTGGATTTTGTAGCTGGGGGCAATGACGTTGACCTGGTGTTGATGGATGTACGGATGCCCATTATGAATGGCTATGATGCCACCCGGGGCATCAAGAATTTTAATAAGCAATTACCGGTGATTATCCAAACGGCTTTTGCGCAGTCGGGCGACAGGGAGGACTGCTTTGGCGCAGGCTGCGATGCTTATCTCTCAAAACCCATCAAGGCTACCGACCTGTATAAATTAATGAAGAAATTCCTGCCATAGCCTTTTGCGATTTACAGAACTTTTGTTTTTTTGCAATCGTCCGGATCGAGGTCGATAGCACTGTGGTAGCATTCGGGAATGCATAGTGTGATTACTTTGCCTGAATAGGCTCCGTTTTCGTTGTGCAGGGCTTGCAAATGATAGCTGATTTTGTAAATATTAAAGGAGTTGAAAAAGGCGATGTCCCTGTTTATCCCTGCAAGAATGTCGGCTTCTGTTTTGCTTTTGGGCGATTTGGTAATCGTTATGGCATCCACCCCGTTATCCTGGATGCTCACCAGGGTATCTTTGCCCTGCATCCATACCTTCAAGGTTAAAAAACCACCTTCCTGTTTATGAAACAGCGCGTGTCGGATGGCGTTTTCGACAAAGGTAAGCACCAGTGCCTTTGGGATGCTTTTGCTTAGGGACACCTCCTCGGCTATGCTTATGCTGTAATCGAATTTACCCGAAAACCGTTGCCACTGCAGTTGAATGTATTTTTCGACCAACTGCAGCTCACCACCAAGGTGAACAGATACTGCATCGCTATTGTCCATGACCTGACGCAGGAAACCCGATATTTTGGTGATGTAATCGTAGGCCTCCATTTTATTACCCTTCAATACCTGGTTGGCCAGGGTATTCATCACATTAAAAACAAAATGCGGGCTTAGGCGCTCTTTGATGGCTTGAAACCTTAGCCTCGACAACTTTTGAGGCAGCGGCTCTATCGTATCCCTGCGAAGTGCGTAAGTTTTTTGACTAATGAAAACCAAGAGCAAAAAACAGCCGTACAGCAATGGACAAAATAAAATCCAGCGATGAGAGTGGGGGTTTTCATCAAAGAAGGCCTGGTCGATTTCGATGCCCGCAGGCACAAGGCAAAGCATGAAAACAAGGGTAAAGGCAAGGGCGATTATCCAGGGTGAAGTCAGGAAACCTAAGCGATCGATTTTCATTTTATTTGAATTGCAGCATTACAAATAAACAAAAAAAATGAATTATAAGGAAATTATAGTTGAAATATGTCGTAATTTAGAATGTATCCACAAAAAAAAGTCCCCGGAAAATTGCGGGGACTTTAATTTTTAAAGGATAGTTTGATATTTTGTTTTAAATATCGATATTGGCGTATTTGGCATTTTTCTCGATAAAATCGCGACGGGGAGCTACCTCATCGCCCATGAGCATCGAGAATATCCGGTCGGCTTCGGTGCCATTTTCGATGACAATCCTGCGCGTTATCCGCGTTGTAGGATCCATGGTGGTCGTCCAAAGTTGTTCGGCGTTCATCTCACCCAAACCCTTGTATCGCTGTATGTGCATGCCTTTGCCCTGGCCATCTGCTGACCATTCTTTAACCAAGGCATTACGATCGTCTTCCGTCCAGCAGTAGCGTTCGTCCTTACCTTTGCGTATCAGGTAGAGCGGTGGTGTGGCGATATACACGTAGCCTTTTTCGATGAGGTCTTTCATATACCTGAAGAAGAAGGTAAGAATAAGTGTGGCAATGTGGCTTCCGTCCACATCGGCATCCGTCATAATTATCACCTTGTGGTAGCGCAGTTTATCCAGATTTAAAGCCTTCGAATCTTCCTCGGTACCGATGGAAATGCCCAGAGCGGTAAACATATTTTTGATTTCCTCGTTCTCGAAGATTTTGTGCTGCATGGCTTTTTCCACATTCAATATTTTACCACGCAGAGGCAGGATGGCCTGGAATTTACGGTCGCGGCCTTGCTTGGCAGTACCACCCGCAGAGTCACCCTCCACCAGGTATATTTCGCATAGCTCAGGATTGCGCTCGGAGCAGTCGGCCAGTTTCCCCGGCAGTCCGGTTGAGGAGAGCACATTTTTGCGCTGCACCAGCTCACGTGCCTTGCGGGCAGCATGACGTGCCGTAGCGGCAAGGATAACTTTGTTAACGATAGTCCGGGCTTCTTTTGGGTGTTCTTCGAGGTAGTGCGACAGCGATTCGCTCACCATCATGTCCACGGCACCCATGGCATCGGAGTTACCCAGTTTGGTCTTGGTTTGTCCTTCAAACTGCGGTTCGGCCATTTTAAGCGAAATGATAGCCGTAAGGCCTTCGCGGAAGTCATCGCCACTGATGTCGAATTTCAACTTGGCAAGCATCCCCGATTTGTCAGCATACGATTTCAGGGTACGTGTTAATCCGCGCCGGAAACCGGCAAGGTGGGTACCCCCCTCGTGCGTGTTGATATTGTTGACGTACGAGTGCAGGTTTTCGGAAAAAGAAGTATTGTACTGCATCGAGATTTCGATGGGCATATTATTTTTTTCGCCTTCGATGGTTATAGGCTCGGGCATCAGCTTGTCGCGGTTAACATCGAGGTAGTCGATAAAATCGGCCAGGCCGCGGTCAGAATAATAAGTATCGGAAACAAAGTTGCCTTCCTCGTCTTTGTTCCGCTCATCGGTAAGGGTTAATGTGATGCCCTTGTTCAAAAAAGCCAGTTCGCGCAGACGCGAGGCGAGAATAGTGTAGTCATATTCCGAAACGATAAATATCGAATAGTCGGGCACAAAGGTGATGCGGGTTCCCGTTTCGTCGGATTCACCAATTACTTCAACGGGAGCCAGTGGTTTACCGCAATTATATTCCTGGCGAAAGACCTTGCCTTCACGATAAACGGTAGCTATGAGCTGTGTGGAAAGGGCATTAACACACGAAACACCTACGCCGTGCAAACCCCCTGAAACTTTGTAGGAGCCTTTGTCGAATTTTCCGCCAGCGTGCAGCACGGTCATTACAACTTCGAGTGCCGAGCGGTTTTCTTTTTCGTGCAGGTCGGTGGGGATACCACGCCCATTGTCGGTAACTGAAATGGAATTGTTGGCATGGATAAATACTTCGATCGTATCGCAATAGCCAGCAAGGGCTTCGTCGATCGAGTTGTCCACAACTTCGTAAACCAGATGATGGAGGCCTTTGGTGCTCACATCGCCGATATACATCGCCGGGCGTTTGCGCACGGCTTCAAGCCCTTCGAGTACCTGAATCTTATCGGCTGAATAGTTGTTAGCGGATAAACTTTTCTCTTCTGCGGTCATAATCAATTAATTGTAAAATAGTCGTTAAAATGGATGCAAAAATACTAAATATCCTGCTAATATTCACTATTTTACATTCGCCAAAGGGTCTATTTATTAACAAAATCTGTTAAAAGGAAAATGTCAGGCCTCCCATTACATTTATTCGCTGCGAGGGATAATTATACCAGCGGAAATATCGCGTGGATGTTACATTGTTTAAACTAACAAAAGCTGAGATGTTTTTGCTAAAACGATATTCTGCACCGAGGTTCAAATCCACATAAGCCTTGTTTTCTTCGATGGTGCTAATTCCGTTTTCGATGACCTGGACGTAGGTCTTGCTGTTAAAAAACAAATCGCCCGTAAAAGATACCTTTTCGGTAAACAGAAATTTGCCGGATAGTGCTGCTTCAAAAGCGGGTTTGTGCCAGGGCTTGGCCTGGCTACTCATTTGATAATCGTGGTAGCTTGCCCTGAGTTGAATATCCAGGAAACGGCTTTGTTGGTACGAAAGCTCCGCAGCGATCTTAGTTACCTGGGCATCGTCGTAGAGGCCTGTAAATTTGTTTCCAAAATTTTGGGATATTTCAGGGCTGAAGGCCGACAAAAAATCGTTGTTGAACAGCAGCAGGTTTTCTATCTCCGAATAGGCCACGCTAAAATTATAATCGAAAGTATTGTTCAGCTTTCCGCTTAGCCCGCCTTTAAATTGGTATTTGGTGCTGGTATAATTCAGCGGGAAAAGCGGATTGGCCCAGGGGTTTTCCTGCGTAACGCTGCGAAACGAATTGCGATGGAGGCCGCCGGTAATATTGGCATAAAAGCGCAGGTAGTTGGGGATAATCTGATAGGAGGCTTTGATTTCGGGGTAGAGGTAAAAATTGGTCGCCGTGTCGCTGCTCACCACAGCCCTGGCTCCGAGGGTCAAATCCAGAAACTCAATATTCAAACGAATATAGGGTGCTATTTCGCCAATCAAAGTGTTTTGGTCGTTCAGGCTGTCGGTATTATTATAAAAGTCAAAATTTATATCCGCTCCCAGTTCCTGACTTTCCACAAAGTCGAAAAATTCATTCTTTGTATTCAGATTGGATTTCAGGCCAATCTTCATCTCCTTGCTGTCGAACAAGTCGGTCAGATGGTAGAAATCGATTCCGGCCCCGTAGTTGAGTTCATCATTTCTGCGCTTGTTCGATAGGATTTCAAAATCGGCTCCAATCAACGAAAAGCGTTGTCGCAGGTCTTCATTGCTCAGCGTGTCGTCGGTGTATTCGGCCGGTTCGAAGCCATAGTAATGCACCACATCACGATCGTAATAAACGCGGCCTGACAGTATTTTTTCTTTCAGATAGCGTTTCACATTCAAACCTACATTGTTTTGACTAAAGGCACTTGGTGCATAATCATCGATGTCGCCCTTGGATGACAGATGCCGGGCATGGAAGCCAATCGAAAAATCATCGGAGCTAAGGCTGTTGGTAAACAGCTCGAAGTAGGGCGTGGTGTAGTTGCCAAAACCGGCGCGCAGATAATTACGCCGCAGTTCTTCCTCGCGATCCACATCGATCAGCGAAGGCTTGATGGGGCTGATGGTGAAGGTGGTGGGGACGGCCTGCGACTGGATGCTGTAGTTTACGACCGGCACCTCGGCTACTTTTTCGATGATTTGCGGATCGCTCGATTTTTTCACCGCATCCGAAATGGTAGGCTTGTAGGGCGCAATAATGGTAACTTCCTGATTTTGCGCGGCAAGTTGTGAAATCCCACTTTGACACAAAAGTGCTGTCAAAAGCAAAATTCCAATAGGTTTTATCATTTTTACCATCACCGTTTTGATCGTTATATCCAAAGTTTCTTTACTCATATTATCTTTCCGCATGGTGCTTAACGCTTGTTGTTGTTTTTGGTGCTGTCCTGTTTTGCGCCGGCATTTTCGGCTTCTGCTTTCTGGTAGCTTGCCAGTTTTTCGCGGGCTATCGTTTTCAAATCTTCGCCGGGATAATTATCAATAATGCTTTGCAGGGTTTGCCGTGCCTGAAACAGATTATCGTTGGCGGCATAAATATCGGCCAGCACAACAAAGGACTTGGCTTTCCAATATTCGAAGGCCGGATAATCGTTCACCAGCTCAAAAACCAGGGCTTCGGCCTTTTTGTAATTTTTTAATTGATAATCAATCATGATGAGCATGTATTTGGCCTCGGCACCTTTTTCGCCATCCGACAGCTTATTGGTCGTTTCAAATTCTCGGGTTGCCAAAGTCAGATCATCCAACGCCAGTGCCGATTTGGCTTTGTAGTAGTGGGCGTTGAGTGTTTGCTCGTTGTCCAGTTTGTCGCGTTGCAGCAGAGCCGTGGCATTGCTGATAGCCTCAGGGTAGTTTTCGAGTTGATAATTACAAATCAACTGCCCGTGGATGGCCAGGCTGATGTTATTTTGATAATCAGCGGCAGCTTCCAGTTTTTGATAATTCGAGAGTGCCTCCACATAATTTTCGTTGGTCATGTTTATTTTTCCGGCTTTCACCAGGGCATTTTCGGTAAAGCGCGAGTTGGCATAGCCAATCACGAAAGTGTATCCTTCCAGCGCATCTGCAATATTATCCAGCTTATAGTCGCACTCGGCCTTGTAATACTTGGCATTGAGGATAAATGCGCCCTGGGGAAAGCGTTGCATATAATCGGCAAAAGTGTTGATGGCTGCCGCGCAGTTGTTGTTCATGTATAGATTTTCGGCGGCCAGGTACGAAACCGAATCTTGCTCGTTCACCGTTACGTTGGCAAAGGGCACGGTTTCGGCGAAGGCATAATATTCGTTTACCGCATTTTTGTCGATATAGATATTTCGGATGGTAGCCAGGGCTTCTTTCGATTCCGGTGTGCCGGGATAATCTTTCACAATTTTTTTGAGCACCGACAGTGCATCATCGTATTGGTTTTGGTTATAATGCACCATACCACTTTTTTGCAAAGCCTTTACCACATAGCTGCTGTTGGGATAGGTGCTTATGGTGCGATTGTACCATTGCAGCGCCTGGCTGTTGTCGCTGGACAAAAGATAAGATTCCGCAATTTCGTAATAGGCATCATCCACATACGAGGAGCCTGGATAACTGTTGGCAATCTTTTGCAGGTAAGTTATTTTTTGGCTGTAATTTCCCTGGGCTCCTTCCGAAAGTGCCATCTGAAAAAGTGCATAATCGCTGTCGGTCGAATTTCGATTGATGGCTCGTGTGTATTCCGCAATGGCTTGTTGGTAGTTTTGGGTGATAAAATAGCAATCGCCCATGCGCAAAAGTGCATCCGTAACGAAGTCCTCGCTGTTTTTGGAAGGTCGCCCCACAAACTGCTGAAAGCTGTTCAGTGCGTTTTCGTAATATTTTAGTTTAAAATAGGCATAGCCCAGATTGTATTGGGTAAGAGGATAAATGTCGAGGGGATAGGCTCCCGGCGTTACCATGAAATCGTCGTAATAGTCGATGGCCTTGGTATAATTGCCCAGCCTGAAATACGTTTCGCCGGTCCAGTAGCGGGCACGTGCGCTCATTTCCTTATCAAAGTTGTAGGCCAGCGATTTATTAAAATTCACCAGTGCCTCGTCGTAGCGCACCGCGTTAAAAAGCTGAATAGCCCGCTGGTAAGTTATTTGCTGGTAGGCCGCTTTCAAATCCTGATTTTTGATGCGGATATTCTCGATAGCATCGATGGCGGTTTGATAATCGCGGGTTGAAAGGAAGATGTGGGTAAGATACAGGTAGGCCTCATCCAAACGCTCGGAGCCGGGATAGTTGGTGATATAGGTAGTAAGTGCTTCGATAGAACTGTTGAAGGGGTCGTAGGCAATTTCGTAGGTGAGTTTGGCATAATTAAACAGCGCATCCTCGCGAATTTCGTCATGGCCATCAATTTGGTAAGCTGAATAAAAGGCGTTTTGCGCGAACTTTTTCTCATCGGTTTTCAGGTAGCAGTCGGCCAAATGATACCAGGCATTTTGCGCCATCTCATCTTTTGTGCTTGTTATTTTTTGAAATGCAGTGATGGCACTTTCGCAATCTCCCGTTTGATAAAGGGAATAGGCCAGTTGATAATTTTCTTCGCGGCTCAGCGATTTTCGTGAATTGTCCTGGTAAATATCCAAATACTTCAGCGTGTTATCGTAATCACCCAGCGTGTAAAAAGCCTCGGCCACAATGCGCGCAGCCTCTGCTTTCTTTTTCCTATCTTCAATTTTAAGATTAACAATGTCGGGGCCATCCGTGGCGATGGCCGTAAAATCTTTATTTACATAATTAATCTGCAGGATGTAAAAAGGAACTTCCTCCCCAAATTCCGAATCGGGGCTTAGGCGGTTAAAGTAGGTGAGTGCCTGGGCATAATCTTTTTCGAGGTAGGCGATGTGGGCGTAGTAATAATTGGCCGCATCGCGATACTGCGATTGGGTGTTCAGGATAGGGAAAAGCACTTCCTTCGCTTTGGCGTAATCTTCCTGCTGAATATGGCTGTAGCCCATTTTGTAAAGATATTCTGCCATCTGATCGGGTGCCAAAAGGTAGGGGTCAACGGCTGTAAAATTTTCGAGGGCATCGCGGTATCTGCGCGAATCGTATTCGATAAAACCCAGATAAAGCCGGGCAAGGTTGGTTTTGCTATGGTCGGGATAAAAGCGGATAAAGTCGGTAAACTTTTGCTTAGCCTCGGGATGGTCCAGTTTATAATCGCACAGCGCATCGTAAAACTGCGCATCCAGGCGCATCACCGATTCCTCGGCAGGCAGGCTTTGGTGCAGTGCATGAAACACATTTTGGGCTGCCCCGTATTGTTTTTTCTCGATCAGGTCAAGCCCCAAACGATACGAAACGCCCGGTTCATCATAAATGCGCGTTTGCTGCGCCGATAGATACCAGGAGAAAAATAGAAGAAAGGAGAAAAGGCCTGCTTTCACGAATGTTCTGATGCTCATGCTGCTATGTTCTTGTTCCAAATTAGTGCTGCTAAAAACTTTATGCACAAACGAAGGAAAGGGGGAGATATTTTCTTTTTGAAAACGCTTACTTTTGCACGCGCAATAAAAAGGCTATGAAGGTATTTAAATTTGGTGGAGCTTCGGTAAACAGTGCAACAGCGATACGCAATGTGGCTGCGATTATCCGTTCCTATGCTTCGGGGCAGATTGTAGTAATTTTTTCGGCCATGGGCAAAACAACCAATGCCCTCGAAGCACTGGTGCAATCAGCTTTTTATGATAAAGATGATTTTGATAAAAATCTGAATATCATCCGCCGATTTCATCAGGAGATTATTGATGAACTTTTCGATGATCCGCAAAATCCGGCTCACTATCTTTTGGATGGCCTGATGAATAACCTCAGCGATTATTGCCAGAAAAAGGACATGGATTATGATGAATTTTACGACCGCATTGTTCCCTTTGGAGAACTAATCTCCACTGCCATCATCAGTGCCTGGTTCGACCAGATCGATCTCAAAAACATCCTCTTACCAGCTCCCACACTTATCAAAACCGATGATCGATTCCGTGATGCCTCGGTGGACTGGCCGCAAACCTCAGGGCTGATCGTAAAAAACGTCAGTCAAACCTTTGCCGAAAATCCCGGGCACCTCATCATTAGCCAGGGCTTTATTGCCAGCACCACCGATGGACGGCGCACTACGCTGGGGCGCGAAGGCTCCGACTTTTCCGCCGCCATTTTTGCCTGGTGCCTCGATGCCGAATCGCTCACCGTGTGGAAAGATGTGGATGGCTTGCTCAACGCCGACCCGGTGTATTTTGAAGAAACCCAAAAAATAGAACGGCTTTCATACAAAGAAGCCATCGAGCTGGCTTTTTACGGAGCTAAAATCCTGCATCCCAAAACCATCAAACCCCTGCAGAACAAAAATATTCCCTTAGAAATCAAATCGTTCAACCATCCCACGCTACCCGGATCCATCATACATATCAGCGAGCAATGCGACCACCTGGTGCCTTTTCTGATTTATAAATCCGACCAGATCCTCCTCTCGTTTTCCACCAAAGATTTTTCGTTTGTTACCGAAGAAAAACTCTACCGCCTCTTTGGCATCTTCAATCAATACCATATCAAGATAAACCTGATGCAAAACTCGGCCATTAGTTTTACCGTTTGCATCAACGATCCCGGCGACAGCCTCCAAAAAATAATCAACCTCCTTAGCAACGAATTCGAGATACGCTACAACCGCGACATGCACCTGCTCACCATCCGCCACTTCAATCAACAAGTTATCGACCGTCACCTCTCCCGTCGAAAAATCTACCTCGAACAGCGCAGCCGAAGCACCATTATGATCGCGTACCGGTAGCGGAGGGCAGTGTAGGGATTGGGAGGCAGAGACGCACGGACGTGCGTCTGGAGTGTTGGAGTATTGTATTATTGGGGAGATGAGCAGTAACCTGGCTGGTTTGCCCCCAAAAACGAATGATGACCCAATGTAAAGTTGTATAAGTTTGAAAAACGAGAACCAGCCAGGTTTACAAACACAGACCTCCTGACCCATAAGATTAAAATCAAATACTTATAACAATCTTATCGTAAATCTACATATCGCAAAATTCATACTAAAGAGCGTAGCGTTTCTTAGTGCCTTGGTGCCTTTGTGGCTATTCCATATTCACATGCCACGAAGGCTCGAAGGCTCAAAGGTTCACAAAGGGGTTTTTAAATGCGAACCAGCAATTAGGATAAGTAAGGAGTTCTGAGGGTTGGGCTAATAAAGATTTCCCTTTAAAGTTTAAATCTGTATATCCTTTTTGAAATTGCTTGATTCGTAAATTCCTTAAATAAGACGAATAGATAACCATCATTAATGGCCACTTTATAAGGAAATACATAAGGAATCTTTACTTCACTTACTAAGCTCCCCTTAGCTAAATCAATGCTATACAAAGTTTCCAGATTGTTTTCAGTAATTGTGGTGTAGGCTTTATTTGCTACTTGATCGATAATTATATTTTCATTCCATTTTTTATTTAAATGATATTTTATTTTGATAGATCTCGCATAGTTGAGGTCATCTGTGTAAACATCGATACTATCATTAGAATGGTCGAATAGATATATTGAATCGCCCACTTTGTTCATCGAAAGCAATGACGGCTGGAACATTATTTTTTTTTCAAAAAAGATAGCTTCATGAATATGGGGGTATAAATAGGGATGTGTCAAAATCCAATTAATTTCAGCATTCCGTTTTTTCAGTTTTTTTGATTGCAATGCCGAATGAATAAGCTTTGTAGAATGATCTTCTTTATTTACTGCATAGAATCTATTATAAAACCCTTCAGTGGAAGTTGTCTTAAAAACCAAATATTCTGTAGATTCAAACAAGCAAGCTCCGATGGTTTCATCGAATTTGCCGCTCGGAATGGGATAATTTATTGTAAGTATCGAATCATAATAATCAATTTGATAAACTGTATCCTTACAAACAACATGGCATTTCCCCATACAATCTTTGTAAATATTTATGGCTTTTTTAAGCGATTCGCTTGATAAATAACTTATGGTATCGAATAGTGAATTTGTCAAGATTAAATCCTTTGCATTTTTCCGGTAATCCAATACTAATAGAAGGACATTTTTATCAATAAAATTAAAATCCAGGATCGAATAGTTATGCTGTCCATAAACATTAGTGAAACCCGCACTGATAGTAGTCTCACTCAGATTTATGGCTTTTGATTCCAAACAAATATTCAGTGTGTCTGGAATTTGGCCTTCATTGAGGTCAATGATTTTTTCGTTATAGTTTAGATGACTAATAATGAGTAGCTGTTTTTCTTTTTTGTTAAAGTTGTAGTTTATTTCGAAGAAGCCAAATTTGTTTGAGGAGCTTCCAATTGAAGTGCCTTTAACGTGGATGTTAACATTTTCGATGGGGTCGTTATTCCCACAATCGAATACATTTCCGATAATCACCTGGCTAAACAAATTTCCGATCGAAATTATCAAAAAGAAAACCACGCAGAATAATACCCAAATTGAAATTTTGAAATTTTCTGTTTTCATTTTATTTAATCGCGTAGTCATTTTCAGATCATTGTTATGGTTGTTTTATTTATTCTTCAAGTCTTTTATTTTTTCTCTCGCCGGGCTGTTGTAATTCTCTGGCATTTTTTGGGGAAATTATTGATTTTCCTGTTTGCTTTTCAATTTCCAGGCGTGCTTTTTTCGCGGCGTGGCCACCTTTTTTAGCCACATCTTTGTTTGCCTTAAGACCTTGAGGTTTTTTTTCTTTTGAAATTTCTGTGGTTGATGCTTCTGCCAACATATTTAAAACCAATTCCAGGTTGGTCATATTATCACGCAAGTTCTCTTTTTTCAAGCCCTTCAATTTCTTGTATGCTTTCACGTCTTTGTCCGCCCAGGCTTTTGTAATTTCATTGGTCAATATAGCGTATTCTAATCCCTCCTTCATTCCTCTTACCTGCCATTCATCGGTAAGTTCTTTTCTTACCTCAATGCTTTTTAATCGCTGATTTATCCATTCCTTAGAATAGCCTTTTTTCAAATATGTCTGCATCGCTCTATCAAAAGCTAATTCAGGGTCTTCGGTTTCCTCTATTCTCTCATATCCAACTTTTGCCAACCATATTTTAAAAGGTTCTGCATTTGGTGAGGGGATGGACTGAATCAGTCGCAATAGTTGTTCTGTGTCAGCAACATCAGTTAGTCGCATTTTACCATCGGCAGCCATCATTTTTAAACCGTGACAATTCGTCACGGTTTCATTTCCTTCTTTTTTAAGTCTTTCCTTTAGTTTTCGCCAATAAGCCTGTGGATTGATGCTATTAGACAACAAGCTAACGACATCGACAACTGAGAAATACCATTTTTCCTCCTCCTCATTCCAGTACACCCGAACCCTTTGGTCTTGAAATAGTTTAATTGCATTTTCTTTTGTCATTATATATTTTTGTTGAATTGTCAAGCTCAAAGATAATTATTCTTTCCCAAGGTCGGAAATCTTATCAGCAAGGAATGCCTTCAACGATACTTTCAATCTTGAATCTTTTAGTTCGCTCCCTACGTTTTAAGGCAGTTGCGGAATGCTTATTTAGTTTGGCCTTTGTTACTAAGCCTGGTTTTTAGTAAATCACTTACTACTGGAACTTACCAATGTGTATGCTTTGTGGGCTGGGTCATTATAATTTATTTAAAAAAGGACTTAGATCTGAATTAGCATCGAGTTGTTTTACTTTCATAATCTCCAAAACAATCTCGGATAGATAAGGATAATCGAGAAAATTAAAACGATAATTTCGAAAATACCCAGCGAGCTCAAATAAAATATCTCGGAGTTTTATTTTTTGGGTATCATCATTATTAGCAATAAATTCGTGATCCAATTCAATAATTGTGGCAATTGTAGATTGTAAGGCATCATTGCACAATTTATATTTTTCGAGTTTATCTTTTAAGTTTTCAACTAACGCCGACTGAGTAATATTACTTATTTGGCCTTGTGCATTTCTCACTTTTTGCTCATTATATTTTTCATCAAGTACCTGTAGTGCCGTAAAGTAAATTTTCAAATCCTCGAGTTTTTTCTTTGCCACCTGATTATTGCCAACAAGTTCTAAATCGCGGTTAATTGATTTTTGTGTAGAGGATGATATCAAAGCATCAAATGAATCTAACTGATAAATTTGCTGGATTTGATTATATACAACTTGTTGTCCTTCCTGGTATTTCTCACGTTGCATATTATCACATTCTACTTTAATAGATTTAATATTACCATCTTTCTCCTTAATCGTTTCTTCCAATTGCTGCAGCTTAGTTTCGAGATTTTTAATGTGGTTTGGATCGCATTTTTTTATCTGCTTGTTCATGTATGCTGTATCTTTTTTTAGTTCTTTAATATTGGAGTTCAAGTTATCGATCTTGGAATTATAGCTAGCAATAGAGTCGATAAAAGATTTATTAACATGCGCATTATTATCTCTTATTTTTTTTATTACTTTTTGCAAACTATCCTTTTCTAAAACCAGTTTTTCATCCTCTTTAGTAAAATCCTGCGCATGGGCATTAAAAAAACAAAATAGTAAAAAAGCAAACAGTACATACTTTTTCATAGGTAATTCTCGGATTTAATAATTGTTGTTTCTGAGTGAACGGAAATATTCATAGGCTTGGTGGTTATCCTCGTTCAATGTTCCATTAAGGCTGCTGTAGAATTCGCTAAAGGTGTTATCGCTTACGCCATAAATCTCGTTGTCCAACGCATCAATTTGATTTTTCAAAGGTGTATAAATATTATTTGAATAATCCTTATGAGTGTCGTAATCTCTGTATCTGTTTGAATATAGCTGAATCTTAGATCGTAAATAACTTATGTGTTTGCTGAATAAATTTTGTGGAATCTCATGTAAACCTTTTTTCAAGCGTGTGCAATTACTCACATTACTGTTATCAAGTCCATTGCGGAGGTAGGTTTTCGATCTTTGAATTTTGTCACTTACATCAGGGTAGCTGAAGTCAAGTCCGTTATAGGAATACGAATAACTGTTGCATGAAAAAATAAAACCAGCAATTTCGTCATATTTTGCCAAAATGAGAAGAATGGTTTTGTAGGAATTAGCAACGGGACCGCTAGGGTCTAAATAAGATGAGCTTCTAAGTTTATTTACTTCGCTGCGGATAAAGTTAAGATCCGAAATACGCCATTGTGAGTTATTGAATACATACATCGCTTGCTCAGCAAACAGGGGGGCATAAGCAGAGTAGAGGTTTTTCGAAAAAATTTCTTGCCATTGATTGTTGTCGTTCTCGTTATCGCTAAAATTACCTTCTTTGTGATTATCAGTGATAAGATATAGAATGTCCTCGTAGAATTTCTGACAAAATTTATTTGCCGGCATTTTCTTTAAAGAGTCTATCCTTTTCTCGATTTTTGGAATAATCTGCTTGGTGGGGGGTGAGATTTTTCGTGGAGGGTCAATACTTACCATCCACCTCCAAACAAAAAAGCCGATAATGGCTACGATGGCTACTGCCAAAATTATTTTTATTGCTTTCATTTTTATTTAATATCTATTTGGGATAACTTCTCTGCTGATTTTCTATCTATTGCAGGAATGTCCTTGAATTCTTTAAATGCCTTTGAATTTTTACATATTTTATTTAAATAGTTAATTATGTCGCCACCTTCGCTTTCGTGTTTCTTCAACAAGTCAGTGTAAGTATCTTTATTAACACAACCGTCATTTACTAATTCCCAAAACTCTTTTTCAAGAGAATTCCCTTGTTTTTGTGGCTGAGGTTGGGAATGATGCTCTTCTTGTTTCTGAGGCTGATGCTGTTCCTGTTTTCGCTGCTGTTCTTGTTTTTGTTGTTCAATCTTTTGCTGATCATTTTGCTCTTTTCCTTTTATTTCCTTCTGCACTTTTATAATTAAGTTGGCAACCTTATTCAAATCCATTTGGCTCACGCTACGAGCATATAAGGTATCGCCAATCTGCTTTTTATACTTGTCGTCGATACTTTCTATTGCCTCTTTGAAATTTTGCTGTTGCTCTGAATAATCTTTGCCTTTCAATTCATCTATTTTTCCGAGATTGATTGCTTTACGTATGGCAAGAGCATTATCTAATTTCGAGCAATAGTTTGGTAAATTTGTTGATTCTTGTGCTAACTTTTCATTGTCTTTTGCTCCAAAAGGCCAAAATTTTTGCCACAAACTTTTATCAGCATCATCGCTTTTATCAGCATCTTTGGCCTTACAAAACTCTGATTTATACTTATTCAATTTAGCTTCATCAAGCTCAATTTCATCTGGATAAGAGTTTATTTGACTGCTAATTTCCGAATTACTTTCCGGCTGCTCGCTTCCTGAACCACCAAATTTTTCGATGAGAACAAAGGTGGCAGCAAGGGCAATGGCGATAGCAATAAAAAACCAAGCCCATTTCGGGAGTATATTATACCATGATTTTTTAAAAACAGCTTCATAATAGCCATCGTAAATATTATATTTTTGATTTATGTGAGGTTCCCATTTTTCAAATTTATAGCCAAACCGTGCATCGCACTTAAATGGTGGAGGGGAATATACATAATCAGAAATTAGTTTTCCTTTAGTCCATCTTTCCCCTCGCTTTTCATCAATTTTGATGTAATACCTTTTCTCTTTGGGAGTATCCCGATCTTGATGCCCTCTGCCCGAAGAGAGTCTTTTTTGTAATTCAACATACTTTGGGCTTTTGTCTTTTTCCGGGCAATAAGGAAAACAGGTTGTTTCATAATCTCTATGCGAAACAGATACTTGCCAGGTTTTTCCAATTTCATCGCCAACAAATTCCACTACGCCATTTATGGCTTGTTCTTTTTTATCATTGATCTGTATTCTGTAATCGTAAATAGACCCGTTGTCATCTGTTATTGTAAAAGTAACTTTTTTGTGTTCCTGCAAAGTCAGCACTATGCTTTTAGTAGCATCTTCAATTGTAATTTCGCTGTGTGCTGAAATTAAATTGTCTTTTGTTGCAATGACTGACCATTTGTATTGAAGTTCTCCGGCAGTAAGCGTAACTTTGTTATTTATTGCTTTATGTTCGGGATATTTGTCGCATTTGAGGATTATTTCCGCATCTCTTACTGGATTAGAAAACCGGTCTTTTGTTTCAAAATCGAAAGTGTAAGTAATCGGAATTAAATCAATTTCTTTTACAGTGATTGTTTGTTCAGGATCATTTATAATAAGATACTCAGAACCTATTTCGTCCCATTTACCTTTTTGTATTTTTGTATTGTAAAACTGTTTTGTCCAGGTAATTTCCAATTCTTCTTTACGGTAGATTTTATTTTTATTTGAGCGAAACCTGCCATCGGCTTTCACTTCAATTTTAACGCCACCTCTTGCCTGTTGATTGAAAAGTAGTTTGTATTTAGGGTTTTCCAAATCAATTTTCCCGGTCAGATTAGCGTTAGGGTTGTGCCGTAGGGCGTTTAGCGGATTTTCGGGCCTATCTTTTAAATCGCTGCTTATAAGAAGAATTTGTCGATAGGGCGTGTATTCTTCTTGAAAGGGGTTTTCAAAGTATTTTTGGAGTTCGGTATCGGAAGAATAGTAAATAAAAGATTCGTCTGTGTTACCGGATTGCATATTTTCGGCATCGTCGGCAGAAACATTGCGAAGTTTTGTATTGTAATTATTTAAAAGCGAAGAGAATATTACCCAATCTTCCTGTTTTCTGTCAAGATAATACTCAGGACAATAATTTTGACAATATGTTTTTGCGAGTTCATCTAACAATGTTTTTACATCAACACCCGATAATTTTTTATAATTTGGAATATGGACAGAGAAACCAATATTCCCTAAGTTCTCACGCTGTACATCTTGAACAATAAGATATTTTGTAAAAATACATCCATCACTTGCAAAAGCGATTGAATAGAGATTTTTTCCAATATAATTCCCAGCATTTCTATCAATGCGTATGATATCCCCTGCAAATTGAAAAAACTCGGTTGGTGTAGGTTTCGGGTACAATACATTGTACCCATCTTTTCTAGCTTGAACGAATAACTTCATTTCTGTTTACTTATTTAATACTTCTAATATGCTGTTCCTACTTGTGGCTATTCTATCCATTAGGATTTCGACCATTGCAGCTGCGGCACTGCCATCGAAATTACATATTTGTTGAAAATAAACTTTACCCAAAGAAAATGGTTCAACGGTTAATTTCCCTGCATTGATACTGAATTTTTTACAATTATCTTTCAGCGTATTGATGAACGCATTATAGTTTCTTTCACTCAAATGTTTTTTTGCATACTCCACTCTTTTAGCGATAGGTATGTTATGTCCTTCTTCATCTGTTAATAAATCACTTTTAGTAAGAACAACAAAAATTGCATCAGTTGTTTTACCGAAAACCTTATTGTTTTTAAAATAGGTAGCGGCGGCGGCTAAATAGTCGCTTTGTTTAAGTCCACTGCCATCAGGTTTGTTTTCCCGATTATAATCAATAAAGAAAAAGTGAATTTTTCGGTTATTGTTACTCAAAAAACTATTCAATGAATTGAAAGTGTTTACGTGGGATTGAGTGGGTAACTCCTGTCCTGCATTTTTGTAAAAAAAGCATTTGAAAATTTCACCACTCAATTCAATGAGCGAAACTGAACGACTGTTGTTCTCCTTGGGTCGTTTGAGAGTGAACGGCAAGTATTGGGTAGTTTCAACAGGGCTTGGTGCTGGCAGATAATCATTAGCATTATCATCATCGCTAAAAATATTTTTAAGTTGATAAGCATAATTATACCCGGGGCCTGTGGCAATATTCAAATAGCCTTTTTGTTCAGCCATTTGCAGAATAGCTCCAAGGGCACAAGTCTTGCCCGAACCTGTCCCACCCCAAAAATATACTTCTGTGTAACCGGCAGGGATTGAGTTTGGAGTTTGTCCGAGGTCAAGTTTTGGCGTTTGGATATTGCCCAAATTATCAATAGCCGATTGAGGAATATCGCAGTTTATCAGGTCTGTTTCTGTAAAAGTGCCGTTTTGTAAATAACTGATAATTTTAATTGGGTCGTAGGAGTTTGGATTTCGACGGATTTTATCTAAAATTCCCTGTTTTTCATTCCGCCGCTTTTCGCGTTCATCTTCCAAATAGTTGATTTTGTTCTTAGCATCTTGTACGTACTTTCCTGAAGTAAAATTGGTGATGTAATCTCTTAAATCAGATTCATTACCATAACGGGCACGCTCCCAGGCCTCATCATCTTTTGAGTCGAGTTGTGATTGCAAATTGCTAATTTTTCTTCTTTTATCTGGTGCTAATTTACCTGTATTTATAAGTTTGGGAAGAGTTACTGTACCCCCTTTGATAAATTCAAAAAGTTGCTCTGCAGATAAATTTTCAACATTAGCTAATATTCTTTCCTCATCCATTTTAAACAAGTTATTTTAAGATTATGATATTAATAATTAGAGTTCATTTTCTTTGACACTGCCGGTTCCAAAAATTACTTTAATACCGGGATAACGCGTGTGCCTTTTCGTAATTAAATACGACAACAACATTAACACATACAAAGCTAATGCAATACCAATTGAGAGTGGTATTGGGGTTCCAAGTTCAGTGATTTTGTCAGTGTCGTCATTAAAAGTAAGTGGATAGTCAAAGTTTTTAGTGGTTTCGCCCTGTGCACGAAAAGAAGAATACTCAATGAGCTGGTCGATCCATGAGGTAATTTCTGGTTTTATCGTATTCATCACTATTACAATGCCTGTTGGTGACCAATTTAAGACATATTTTTTTGAATTGGCAAGCCAGGCAGAGTCTACCTGCTTCATTTCATAATAATTGGAAGGGTATAATTGTTCTTTTAAGTTGAATAATTTGTTTTCAATCTGGGTTCCGTCATCCGTCCCATCAACAAAGCCATAGCTTCGGTATTCGCTTGGATTTACACTTTTGCCTGCAACAATACTGTTTAAACGGCTGTTGTAAATATTCAGGCGGTTGTCGGCATAGCTTTCATAAGCGGCAAACATGCCTTCTGCCTGTGTGATATTGGAAATAATTTTCTGCTTAATATCTTCTTTCTGGTCAGAAACTGCAAAATAGTGTGAAAATGGAAATACGGCTACAAAAGCCATTATAACAAAGAGAAAGAGCAAGACCCATTCCCAAATTATACAGGTTTTGAATTCACGTGTTGTTCGTTTTAGCAACTTAGCTCCTAAGGCAAGTCCTCCTAAAATAAGGGCGATTACCGTTGCCCAAACTACGCTTTGCACGGTTTCTCCAAGTGTGAGAAAATTTAAACTAAGGAAGCAAAAGAACCCAAAGCCTAATGCTCCTAAAACTGTTAGCAAATCTGCTAATGAAAATTTTGACTGATTCATATCCGTAATAATTTATTTTTTAAAATTCACATTGTTTCTGATATTTCGCAATTCGCGGTCAATTTGATCTAATTGCCTTTGCAACTGTTCACGCTCACGTAGCAGGTCTTCCTTGCTTCTGCTATTTAAAGGCGGATTTGGATTGTTCGGGTTTTGCAGATTGTCCGCATCGCCTAAAGTGAAAGTGCAAATTGGAATATGATTATGTTCCATTTTGATTTCGCCTGTAAATTCTTCGGTTTTGCCACCGTATTTTACTATGATTGTGTAAGGAGTTTCATTAATATCTGTGTGTTTTTTGTAATACACAAGATTAACGCTGTATGTGCCATTGGGTGCACCTCCTGATGGCCAATAGATATTTTCGATAGGTGTTTTACTATCAGGATAACTTGCATTCATATCTATTTCGAGTTTACCCCCGCTTGAAATATTTTTATTTTTAAACCAAACGGTTTCATTGTTCGGATCGGTGCAAACCAAATCCAAATCGTTGTAGTTGTTCCAACTCAACAGCACTTGTACGTCGCCGGTTGAGGGTGTTCCGGGACGACTGTCGCAATCGGTAAATTCACCTGACTTTACTTTTTGCAACGCCTTGTCAATTTGAATTAAGTTGCCGACTTTCCCTTCTACGGGTTTGCCGGTGCCTTGCAAGACACAGACAATTTGTTCGGCGGTGAGGTCTTCGTTCAAACTCTTCATCAGGGCGATCGTTCCAGTAACAATCGGGGCTGCCATGCTTGTACCGTCCATTACTTGATAGTCGTTGTTGCCAACCGTACTGTAAATATCAACGCCGGGAGCGGAAACAGTTGAATAATCTCCATAATTGCTGAATCCTGTCTTATGGTATTCCTGATTGCTTTTATCTACTGCCGAAACAACAATAAAATTCTTTGGTCGATTCATTGGATTAACTCCTGCAAGCATATTTTCATTTCCTGCAGCAACGACTATAATCGCTTTGTGTTTGTTAGAAATTTCCATTATTTTGTTCCACAAACGTTCTTCTTCTTTAAAATGATTCTCTTGTAAATCACGTTGCTCTTCATCGGGCAAATTGCCTGTAAATTGGATTCCGAGCGAAACATTGATAACATCAGCACCTTGATAAAGTGCATATAAAATTCCATCTAAAACAGAAGTTGTTGTCATTAAAGATTGTCTATCTGCCACTTGAACAGGCATAAAAACACATTCAGGTGCTATTCCGCATAAACCTCTTTTATTGTCGATTATGGCTAATGCCGTTCCAGCAACGTGTGTACCATGGTCAATCTGCTGCGGAAAAACTTCTTTTGAATGAAGCCACACATTGTAAGGCATCACAACTTTACTATGTAGTTCAGGATGTTTTAAACTAAAACCATTGTCAACAATAGCAATTGTAAGTTTTGAAGAGCCTTTTGTAATGTCCCATGCATTTGGTGCGTTAATAGTTTTCAGATACCAGGATTTATTATTTGATGCAAATGCAGGATCATTTGGAGTGTATCCACCTTCAAATAGTGATTCATCAAAAACAAAGAGGATGTATTCGGGTGCAAATTTTTCTGGAATTTCTGATTTTATTTTTAGTCTTTCCTCTGGTGGCACTTCTATTTGCATACGTTTTACGACATCATCGTAATACACAACTTTATACTTGTTATCAGGATACTTTTCTTTAAATTTCTTAGCCAAATCCATAATAGATTTGTCTTCATTTTCCATTAGTACATTCAGCCGATTACTAATAATAACAGGTTTGCCTGGCTCACGAATTATTTTAGTAGTATCAATAGGAGGCATTTCACCTTGATTAGGAGGCAACTCATCACTGTATTCAGGCGGTGTAGGTTCAGTTTCATAAGGATTACCCGGATCATAAATACCTCCACCATCGCCAACCCTTGGGTCGTCATGTACCCATGGCTTGTCATCTATCGGACTAGGAATCGGTCGAACTCTTTCTTCGCCACAACCTCTTAATAACCACATTAATAATAATATAAAAAGCAATAATAGTAACAACCAAAGTAGCCATTTCAGACATCCTCTGCCCAAAAATAAGTTTCTAAGCCAATTCCAAAAACGCTTATACCAAGGCAGTGGAGTAATAAGTGGAACTATCGGTTTGTATTGTGCAGTAAATTCTGTATCTCCTGTTACACCATAATCATTTGGATTCTTGTTCCATCCCGTAAATTCATAAGCTGCTTTGGGTTCAACAATAGGAACTTCATTTGCAGAAATATTTTCACCTGAATGCTTTTGTACTTCTGTTGCTCCTTTTAGAATACCTCCATCGCCAGCATTAAATCTAATTGTGAATGGATTTTCAATTGGTGCTTCTGGCGTTTCAGTTTTTGGATGCGGTATTTCATCAACAATAGGAGGCGCAATTTGTGATTTATTTTTGTCTTTGAATAAGTTTTTGCTAATTGTTCCGATTGATTCTCTGACATTCTCACGTAACTGCATACCCCAAATTCCTAATACTATTATTCCATCATAGCAATACACAAATTCATCATTAATGAACTTTAAAGAATTTTCAAGAGATTCAGCTTCACTGTTTTGCCCTTCATTTTTAAGAATGTTAATAACATTTTGATAATGAGATATAGTGTCATTTTTTACTTGATTATAACTTGCCTGTTCCTCGCCTTGTAATTCAGAGAAACGATCTGGAGTTTCGCTGTAAGGCTTAGAAAACCATGTTATGGTATCTCCTTCTACTATTGGATGAGCTAAAAAATAACGATATTTTTCGTCAATTTTTTTATTTACAATATTTTCAATATCAACATAGCGATCAAACAAGGAATGTTCACCATAACCCTGTAGTGATTTGAAATATTTTTTTTCGCAACTACATAGTTGCTCTTTACCTTTTATTCTGGGCATAAGAACTAATATTTAACAGTTTCAAACTCTTTAATTATTACACCTAACTTGTCATTTGCAATTGGGTCATAATTTGGAATTCCGCTTGCTGTAACAAAACCTGCTTTAAGTAAGTCGTACCACATTATGTAACTTCGATAGTTTGGCAATAATTTAAGTTTCTCTTTTGGTAAAGGATTTTGATTGAGTAATTCGGGTAAATTCCCCATTTGAGTAATTAATTCTGCCACCTCACTCTTGGTGTTTATTTCAAATTGAAGTTCGTTGTGTTCCCAAGATAATCCATTAATATTCTCACTTGCTTTTTTCAGGTCATTAAAATTAGATTCATTATAATACTCTAAACCGACCGAATTGATAAATTTATTAATCATTTCTGCACTAATATCAGCAATCATTTCATAAACATTTTCGATATTGCGATAACCATCAACGTAACGCCGAATTCTTTCAGCTACAATTTCTGTGATTTTAAGTTTTTCATATAAGCGACGTAACATATCTTGAATGTGTTGCAAACCCTCTTTTGATACTATTTCAGAAAGATTTTGCTGATTTCTAAACATATACTCTTCAAACCAAAACGTCTCTAATTCTTTAGCTAATACTTGAGAAAAGCTTTTTACACGCTCATTGTTTCCATAAAACAACTCGTTTAAATCAATACCTTGTTTGTCGCTTTCAAAGAAATCTTTACATTCTTTGATAGTCCTCATTTCGTACTTCTTTCTCAATAATTCCAAATTTATTTCAAAATTTTCATTTGGATTAAGCTCAGGCACATTCATTCGTATTGCACTGTATTTATCCATATTTATGACATCTCTTCGTTCAATATCTCGAATTTTTCCAAGATAAAGATTGTAAACATCGCTATTTTTCAACATCAGTTCCCTCATCATAGAACCAAAGAAATATGGGTCACGACCAAAGGCAATATCTAAATTAGCTTGAATACTACCAGCTGTTGCTATCGCCCTCAGTAAACTCTCAGCTTTGTCTGAATTATTATAATACTCTTTTGAAAAGGCGATTATGCTTTGAAGGATTAAATTAAGTTCACGAATTGATTTTTCAAATCGTGCAGCATTTATATTGCTTGCGGCAATAGATAATTTGTCAATAATCAATTGTGTGCCGTCTTCATTAATACTAGCGGCTCTGTCCCAAGAATTTTCAGGGTTTTCAAAATGCTGTTTTACAAAATCGTATTCGATAAAAGATTTACGTAAATTTGCGTAAAAATCTGGATAATCTATCGGGTCATCTTTTCTTTCTGTTTCGCAAGGGTTTTCTTTAGAAAATCCATCATAAATTTGAGTTGAATGTTCAAAATCACGCAATAAAAAGATATTTTTGAAAAAAGGCTGTGAAACCGTCCAGTTCTCAAACCATTTATAAGTTTTTGTATCTATTAGTTGTTCAGCTAAAGACCTTTCAAATCTTTGCCACCAGCGATAATTTAGAGAAGAATTATCATCTTTATTGTCTTTTGCAAGGCTATATTCCAAATTAACATTAAAAAAAGTACCAATGATAAATAAAGGGGGTATTTTTGATTTCTTTAAAAATTCTTCTCTTTCTTCAGGACTATTACCAATTATTTTACTAATTAATGGATAAAGAATTTCTGGCATTGCCCTTTCGGTTGGATCTGTGTGTTTAGCACAGAAAAGAAGAATATTAATTTTTTCAAAGTTTGAATATTTATTAAATAAATAGCCCACTTTGCCGCGAATCAAAAATTCACTCATTCCATTTTCAACTATGTTGTTCTCTGGAGTTGATTTTCTTGCTCTGGCACCAGGAAAATCAAGTAAATCTGTTTCTTTTAAAAAAGGCTTACTTGAAAGTAAAGATTCCTTTACACTGAAAACTAATTCTGCTGACAGGGCACACAAATAGGATTTTGGAAATTCTTTTATTATTTTCTCATCATTATTAACTATAATAAGTACATCCGTAATAGCTTTGTAATCATTTTCTATTTTTTTGGGAGACTCATAGATTTCTTTAAGACGTGTTACATCAAGCAAAGTCCCGTGTTTATACAAAACTGCCTCTAGTGGTAAATATAAGTTATCAGTAAAATTTAGTTTTTGGTATTCGCTGATTAAACTAGAGAATAAGTTTGTAAAATTTTCATTTTTATTCCAAAGCAAGGAAAAGATGTCTTTCCACTCATCTGGTTTGACTTTGTCAATAAATAAAGATACTTCTTCAAAAAAGTATTTGGAAATATTTCCAGCTTTAGTTGAAAAGTTCTCAATTACATAATCCTGAATATCTAACACGTCATCTTCTTTAAAAACTATTTGTTGTACAAGTCGTTCTTGACATTTGATTTTTAAGTTTTTAATAGATTCGTCGATATTTTCTCGTTGAAGCATTGTATCGTATGAGGCTTTAACATCATTGTAATAACTATCACAAAGAACTAATACTATATCTGCAGGAGATAATAGTTTGGCTTTAATTGGAAATTTAGAATTAATTGGTTTGTATTGAACGGAAAAACGTGATACTAAACTTGTTGATTCTGAACCTCCTCCTTGAGGATTCATATCTTTTTTAAATCCATATTCTAAACCATTATAATCAGTTATATTGAATGAGTTATTTTTTTCTGATAATAAAGCATCAATTAGATATGATTTCCCAACTTGACTTTGTCCAAACATTGCAGCTGCAGGATTCCCTTCCAATGCATATTTTTTCTTGTTTAACCTTCGGCGATAATTGACCAAATTACGATAGGCGTTTTCACCTTTAGCACCTTTCATTGAATCGGTTTCCTTAACCCATTTAATGGCTTTCTCAATTATATTGAGTTGTGTGTTTATATTTTTTTCCATTATTAATTGCGTTAAATCTGATTAATACTAATGTTGCTAAACTCCCCTGAATCCAACCAATAATTTTCACATTCACTCATGCTCTGAACTTGCAATGAAAAATATGATACTGGTAATTCATTTTGATTACGGTCTTCAACTGACTCAATCTTCAAACTTTCTTTGTCTTCGTTGTAACTATCACGAACAATTCTAAATTTGAAAGGACTTAATGTTCGTAGTCTTTCAAGTTCGCTAACTGTTGCATCATTTATATTCTTTTTATCAGCGGTGTTTAGGCTTAATTTGTCTTTGATTTTGTCTTTGATTTTCTCTTCATTAAAATCTAAAAGATAAAATGGTCTTGTAGGATACTTCATTGAATCTAACTGACGTGTCCAAAAACGTAGAGGTAACTGAGATACTTCTATAATTGCATTGTTTATTTCAGGTGAAATAAAAGAATTATCATTTTCTGACTTTGCAAAATATTCTGTAGTAGGCTTCATTTCTTTTATCAACTCACTTAAATCTAAAGAGAATCCGTTTAAACTACCTCTTGTCGTAGCGTAATTACCAATCATTGCACCAACAGCGACAATAGATTTTGAATCGGTAAAATAACCTTTCCCATCATGGAATGGATACCAAGTGCCAATTCTGTAATTGTTTAAAGTAATCAACCTATTAGGTGAAACAGCATAATATTTAAAGAATAAATCTGATAATGGTTTCAGTGAAGTTGGTCTTCCTGATAATAGTACAATATCACAACTGTAATATGAAAGCACGGTTGAAATTTTGCCTACTAAAGTGTCGAATGTACTTTCAATAATTTTTGAAATAATCTCTTTATTATAATGCCATTGCAAATCTATAATTGAAAAGCCAAAATGTTTTAAAAAGTGTTCAGTAACACGTTCTGTTGGCTTGTTTTTTGAAAATATATCATCAAAATTCAGAGTTGCTTTTTCTATTTTGTTATTCCTCAACAATTCAAGGTAATGAGTAACTACAGGAACAGATACTTGCATATTAAATTCACTTCTTATTTGACGCATGGTAACATCCATTTTGGCATTGTCTGGAGCAAAAAAACCAAATATTTTTTCTGCTATCAAAGCATCATTTTTAGAAACTAAATATTGATGTATTGTCGCATTAATCCCTTCAATAACAAGTCTGCGGATCAAGTTTTTTAACAAATCATCACCTGCTATATAAAAACTTTCCCAAAATAATGGTGTCGGGGTTAAAGTACATTGACCTGCATCATCGTATTTGAATGCTGCAATCATCATATCAGTTGTACCTGCACCAATGTCAACGCTGCCAATGGTAATAGATTTTTTGTTGTAATTAACCAAATCCGATCTCACTTTACCATAGAAATCAAAATATTCCTTAGCATTATTTCTATACCTTTGCGTTAGCTCAGCATATAAAAATACAAATTGCGAACAAGTGGCTTCGTCATAAATCCACTCTTTTCTTTCATCATTATTCGATAGATTTTTTGCAGAAGGTATAACTTGTATGCTTTTGCGAACGTCATTTTTGTCAACTTCTTCAGATGATTTACCCGAATAAAACCGTTCTAAAATAATGGCTGCGTCTTCTGCACATTTACGTAAAGCAATTTGTTCTATTCTTGACATTGCAATAGGGCAAGTAACAATTATTCGGCCTATACGTCGAGGCTTGTTTTCCTCATCCCATTTATGTCTAAATTCGTAACTATTAATCTGCATTTTCGCTTGTGCCAGTATTTCGAGGTAAGCAAAAGTCATCAATGCTTTTCGGGAATAAAATTTGTCAATTACTCCTTCACCCGATGTATTTAATGATCCATCTGAATTTAACTGTTCCGATATTCCTTTTAACTGAACTAAATTATTTTTATTTATTTCGCCTTTTAGTGTTAGAAACTCCCAGTCCTTTTGTTGAGGTTTATTGTCCCACAAATATCTTTTTGGACTTGAAAAAGTTGTTATTTTTTCAACTCCAGTGTTTAGGTTAACGGCTTTATGAATAAGTTCATTCGCCTCAACACCTAACCGAACTAAACTAGGAAAAACAAATTGAGTACTTCCTTTTAATGTTTCTACACCAAAATCAGGTTCTCTAAATGCCAAACGCATGTCAAAAGGTTCTTTGTAAACGTTCATTTTGCCCTTTTCAATGGGGTTAGATAAATTATGCAAACCTAAAGGTTGTACTTTTGTAAAATCATGGTTATCAAACAGTATGGCACAAGTACGAGAATTACCCATATCAATAAGTAGATCAACATCGCCAAAAGCAACATTTTTGTCCGAAAATAATGTAATGCTTGGCAATACTTTCAATTGCTGAATATATTTTATAATGAAGATGTATTGAGCTAAATAATTCAACTTTGGTTTTTTAATGTTTAATTCATCCATATTTTTTACATTATGGAATAATTTCAAAATATATTCATCAACCCAATCGCAGTTATATGGTACTTTAGAGCAAAAATCAACTAAAGAGAATTCGTTATTGCACAAAGCAAAATCTTTTGACCTGTCATAATTACTTGCAAACACAGGCGTTTCCATTAAATCTTGTTCTTCGAAATTTTCACTTTCGTACTTAGTTCGGGTGTCAAAAGCAAGTAATATGTTGTAACTTTTAATGTTACCATTTCTAGATTCAGGTATTAATTTACAACGGCACCAATTTGTAGGTGCAAATTCAGTTCTGCCGTCACTGCCTAAAGAAAAAAATGGAAAGGGCAACCATTGATTTTCAAACTTTTCCCATCTGCAACGACCAGGTGACATCTGAAAACAATCTGATTCGCCAGCATCAGATTCCATCGGAGTAATTGGGTTATTACCTTCTGAAAAGAAATCACTTTTAATTTCTTCCCACTTATATGGTTTAAATATTCCATCTTCCATTCTGCCAACCTTACCATCTGTTAGCCCCAAACCAAGTAGATTGAAAATATTCTTTTTACTTACCCAAATTTCATCCTCGGTAAAATTATGAGCAATTTCAAGTTTTAGCTGTTCATCTTTTACGTCAAACCATTCATGAAAATATATTTTGAAGTTATCATTCAAATTTATTTCCATTGGAACTGTAAAAAATTGAATGCCACTGTTTGCAATTAAATTCATATAAATTTATTTTAGAGCAAATTAATAATTATTCTATCAAATTTAGACATCTGTGCAGGTGATGTTTCACTCTTTTGCAAACCTTTGGTTTGAGTGTCGGCTTGTGTGGGTTTGCAAATGTGCTGCAATGTTCGATATCTCTTAAAAAACAAAAAATGTGGGTCGGTAAAAAATAATACTTTATCTAGGGTAAAATGCTTTTGCGCTAAAGGTATGCGTGTATTTGCTGATTTCCAAAACTTTCGCCTCAGGAATTGCTCGCCTACCATCCCGCAATCCTTCTCAAAACCCAGTATCACCCTGGAATTTCCATGGTGCGTTTTCTTAGTCGATGTGATAAAAGGAATCCTCATTCGCTTTGCTCTTATTAATTTGGCAGTCAAAGATAAACATTATTTTTTACCATTGGGTTTTAAAAATCAAGAAAGTTGAATCCCGAAGGTTCTGGATCTATTTTTTGGGAAGAATAATCCCGAAAATGCGCAGTTTTTCTTGAGAATCGGGGCAGGCAGCTTCGGCTGGTGCTAACAGAAAAATTCCCGGGATGACTTATTCGAAGCCTTTCAGGGTTGCGATCCCCTTCGATAAAGCCTGACGGCTTTATCTTTCGGGGCTGCAAACCCAGAGCAAAGGGTTCGCAGCCCCGCAGGGGATTGCAACCCTGGCGATATGGGTTTTAAGTTTGCAGGCCGGGTTCTCTTTTGATTTTAGATTTTAGATGTTCGGATTAACATCTGGCATCCTCTCAGTATTGTGCAGTCACACCGTGAATTGTGCAGCAAGTGGAACAGTCTTATAAAAATATGTGCTATCGCTTGGAGGTATTCACGGTGTGACTTGATTAGATTTTAGATGTTCGGATTAACATCGGACATCGGACATCATACATCGGACATCATACATCTTTCAGGGTTGCTCTCTCTCCGCAGGAGCGGAGCAGGCTCTTCGATAAAGCCAAAAGGCTTTATCTTTCGGGGCTGCGAACCCACGTCCGTAAGGATTCGCCGCCCTGAAGGAACTGCAGTTCGACAGGCTCACCGGCAGCTACGCTCACAATTAACGGATAATCCCGCCTGCGGCGAGGATTTCCCCGATGGTCGGGGCAGGCAGCTTCGCTCAACAATTAACAAACAACTTTTACCCCCTCAGTTTATACATCGCCCAATTGGTGCGTAGGGCGGTGGAGGCGGTGCTTGGGCATTGGCCTTTCCGGTTGAGATCGTCCACGATGCTTTGGATAAGCGGGAGCTGGATATGGACGGGATTGGGCAAATCCAGACTTTGCACGCCGTCTTTGGTATGTAATTCTACGGGGCTGTTGCCAAAGGTGGCGAACACGATCTTTCCCTGGTCGCCAACGATTTCTGTGCGGTCGAGATCCGCGTAAGCCGAAAAATTCCATATTCCGGTGCCGTGTACGCCCGAGGCAAAAATAAAGTTGCCGCTCACCATATCCTCGGCAGGATATATTTCGGCCTGGTTGGAAGCATGGCCATCTGCCGAAATAATATTGCCCAGGAAATATTGCAATATATCGAGGGTATGACTTCCGAGATCGACAAAATACCCGCCCCCCGAAATCGCCGGATCAACGCGCCAGTTATGCTGTCCGCATTGGTCAGCCTCCGCGGCTTTTTGGTAAAAGAGCACATCTGCAAATCTCACCTTGCCGATGGCTCCCTGTTCGATGAGTGATTTTATCTTAACGAAACGAGGCAGCGCACGGCGGTAGTAAGCCACAAAAATCGGGATGTCCGCCTTCTTGAAAATATTGGTCATTTCTTTGGCTTGGGGGTATGAAAGGCCAAAGGGTTTTTCGATGTAAGTGGGTTTTCCGGCCGTGGCAGCCATCAGGGCATATTCGTGATGAAATGCCGGCGGGGTGGCAATATATATTGCGTCAACCTCAGGATTGTTTATCAGTTCCTGCGCATCGCTGTGCCAATATTTAGCCTTGTGGCGCTGTGCATAATCTTTGGCCAGTTCAGCGTTGCGACGCATTACGGCCACCAGCTCCGAGTTTTCGGCCATCTGAAAAGCCGGCCCGCTTTTTACTTCCGTTACCTTGCCGCAGCCTATAATTCCCCAGCGTATTGTTTTCATTACTTATATTTTTTCTTTATCAAATATAAAAACCTGTGGACTTTGATTTGGATACAAATAGCCACGAAACATGCCCGAGGTATTGAAGGGCATGGCGATTTTCCCATCCTTATCCAAAACAATCACGCCTCCCTCTGCACCTAAATCTTTTAGCTTTTTATTGATGATGTCTTCGGCGGCTTCTTCGCTGCTTTGGCTGGCATATTTTACGCGGGCAACAATATCGTAAGCCACCACATTGCGGATAAAAAACTCACCATGGCCGGTGGCCGAAACGCCGCAGCAAGTATTGTCGGCATAAGTGCCCGCCCCGATGATGGGTGAATCGCCCACGCGGCCATACTTTTTATTGGTCATCCCGCCTGTGGAAGTTCCGGCGGCAATGTTTCCCTGCCTGTCCAGGGCGACGCAGCCCACCGTGCCGCGTTTTTCGGGCTTGTCATCGGTATTTTGTTTTTCTCTTTCTTTTGCACGCTGCAAGGCTTCCCATCGGTTTTGGGTATAAAAATATTCCGGCTCCACCATTATGATGTTTTGGCCTTTGGCAAATTGTTCGGCACCTTCACGGATAAGCATAACGTGGGGCGATTGCTCCATCACCTGCCGGGTAGCCGTGATCGGGTTTTTAATACGTCGCACATTGGCCACTGCGCCGGCGTTAAGGGTTTGCCCATCCATAAAAGAGGCATCGGGTTCGTTTATACCATCGGCATTAAACACGGCTCCCTTGCCTGCATTAAACAAGGGCGAATCTTCCAAAATACGAATAGCAGTTTCTACCGCATCGGCAGCTGACCCTTTGTTTGCGAGTATTTCACCCCCGGCTGTCAATGCTTCGGCAAGTTTATCCATATAAGCCTTTTCCTGCTCAGAAGTAAAATTTTCAGGATTCATATTGCCCGCACCTCCGTGAACGACAAGAGCCCATGCTGGTCTTTCTGTTTCTTTGGTTTCGGTAGTTTTTAACGATGGATTATTACATGCACCAGGCATGATGATAAATACAGAAATTATTAAGCAAATGTTTTTCATAATTATAAAATAGATAAAGATTGTACAATGGCTTTGATATTGATAATGCCAAACAGATGTGCCGAAGTGAGCAAAATAACCAGCACGATGACCCAGCGTATAAAGGCAGCTCCTTTTTTAACGGCCATGCGCGAGGCGATGAGTGCACCCGCCACATTGCCGATGGTCATCACCAGGATCATTCATACCGCAAGGCCTCAACAGGATTCCTCTGGGCGGCTCTGTATGTAAGCCAACTCACCGAAATTAAAACTATGGCCAGGGTAATAAGTCCAGATAAGGCAAATATCCACCAACTGAGGGTTTTACCTTGACGATTAGATGGTAGGCCTGGGCATAATATATTACAAATATAGCGGGTTTTCTTTTATTGTAAAGCGATTCAAAGTAAAGCTCGTCGATAACTCCGACAATTTTTTACGTTTGACAGCAATGCAATTTTATATAACCCCCCAAAAGATAAAACAAAACTTGCATGGACTTATTCCTTTGACACCAACAATCTTCTTACTCCTTCAACAATGCCCACAGCATCGTAGCCGCACTCGTGCCACAGCTTTTCCTGCGGCGCCTGCCCAATAAAACGGTCGGGGATGCCGAGGCGGACAACGCTGGCGTGGTAATTATTTTCCACCATAAATTCGATGACAGCCGAGCCAAGGCCACCGATGATGGTTCCATCTTCGACGGTGATAATTTTATTGAATTTAGAAAAAACAGTGTGGAGCAGTTCTTCGTCAAGGGGTTTTAAGAAACGCATATCGTAGTGCGCCGGATTGATGTTTTCGACCTCCAGCGTTTTGCAGGCTTTCACTGCTTCGTTGCCGATATGGCCAATTGAAAGAATGGCCACGCCTTTTCCGGCTTTGATCTGCCGTCCTTTTCCGATTTCGATTTCCTTAAAATCCCGCTTCCAATCTTTGGTAACGCCCCGGCCACGAGGATAGCGAATCAGGAAAGGTCCCTTGTTTTCCAGTTGCCCGGTGTACATCATGTTGCGCAGCTCTACTTCGTTCATGGGGGCGCACACCGTAAGGTTGGGGATGGCACGCAGGTAAGCCAGATCGAAGCTGCCGTGATGGGTAGGCCCATCTTCGCCTACCAGTCCGGCGCGGTCGAGGCAAAAAACCACATTCAGCTTTTGCAAGGCTACATCGTGGATAAGCTGGTCGTAAGCCCGCTGGAAAAAAGTAGAGTAAATATTACAAAAAGGCACGAAACCTTGTGTGGCCATACCGGCCGAAAAGGTAACCGCATGTTGTTCGGCGATGCCCACATCAAAAGCGCAGTCGGGCATTTTGTTCATCATCATGTCAAGCGAGCTGCCCGAAGGCATGGCAGGCGTGATGCCCACGATTTTCGGATTTTGCTCGGCCAGCTCGATAATGGTGCGGCCAAAAACTACCTGATATTTTGGGGCTAAGGTGCTTGTGCATGGATCGCTGGCAAGAATTTTCCCGGTATGCTTATCAAATTTCCCGGGAGGAGCGTGATACATGGTCGGATCTTTTTCGGCCATTTCCAACCCCTTGCCTTTGGTGGTGATTATGTGGAGCAGCTTGGGCCCTTTTATGTTTTTAAGATCACCGAGGAGTTTGGTCAGCCTGATGATATCGTTGCCATCCACAGGACCAAAATATCTAAAGTTAAAATTCTCGAAAAGATTGCTTCGTTTCAGGATGCTTCCCTTTACGGCATTTCCCACCTGCTTGACGATGGCACGGGTGTTTTCGCCATATTTGGTATTTCCGCCCAGCAGCTTCCAAATTTTGTTTCTGAAAATATTGTAGGCTTCGGAGGTGGCTATCCCGGCAAGGTAATCCTTGATAGCACCTACGTTTTTGTCGATGGCAATGCCGTTGTCGTTGAGGATAACCAGGAGATTGGGATTATTAACGCCGGCATTGTTCATGGCTTCGATGGCCATACCGCCGGTCATGGCTCCATCGCCAATTACAGCAATATGATGGCGGTCGGGCATTCCCAATCGCTGTGCGGCTTCGGCCATGCCCAGTGCCGCCGAAATGGAGGTGGATGAGTGGCCAACGCCAAAAGCGTCGTATTCGCTTTCGCTCATTTTGGGGAAACCACTGATGCCGTTTTCTTTGCGATTGGTATAAAAAAGATCGCGCCGTCCGGTCAGGATTTTATGCCCGTAAGCCTGATGGCCTACGTCCCAAATCAGCTTGTCGTTTGGAGTATCAAAAACATAGTGCAGAGCCACGGTAATCTCGATAGCACCCAGGCTGGCTCCGAGATGGCCGGGATTGTTAGAGATAATCTCGATGATAAATTCGCGCAGCTCATGGCACAATTCTTCGAGTTTTGACTCTGGCAGCTTTTTTAAGTCTGCTGGTGAATTAATGGTTTTTAATAAAGCCCCTGGCATAGTTCCCTTTATAAAAAAGCCCGGAGAAATTTCTCCGGACAGCCTGCAAATTTACAATAATCCCAGTTCCAATTTGGCCTCATCCGAAATCAATTCCTGATCCCAGGGAGGCTCGAAGGTTAGTTCTACTTCTACTTCATCGATGCCTTCTATCATCTCAACTTTCTCTTTTACTTCCTGCGGCAACGATTCAGCCACCGGACAGTTGGGCGAAGTCAGCGTCATCAGGATGTAAGCCTTATGATCATCCACGATTTTTACCTCGTAAATTAAACCCAGGTCATAAATATTTACCGGAATCTCAGGATCGAAAACCGATTGTATTTCTGCTATTACTTTATCTTTTAATTCGCTATTAGTAGCCATATTTGCAATTTTGATTTAAGATAGATAACTGCTTTGGTGGCAAAATGTTTTACAAAACATATTTGCTAACATCCTCGCCGGGCAGTTCAAAAATGATTTCGCGCAGGAAGCGCACCGAAGCATTCATTTCATCGTACATCACTTTATCCTCATCAATAAATTTTACATATTTGCGATATTGCGACACAAAATTCTCGATGTATGGCGATGACTTGGCGGGGCGACGAAACTCGAGCGCCTGTGCTGAATTGAACAACTCGATGGCCAGCACCCGTTCCAGATTTTCGAGCACACGGTAGGCTTTGGTGGCCGCGTTGGCACCCATGCTCACGTGGTCTTCCTGCCCCTGCGACGATTCGATGGTATCCACCGAGGCGGGGGTACACAGTTGCTTGTTTTGATTTACGATGGAAGCAGCGGTATATTGCGGAATCATAAAACCGGAATTAAGGCCGGGATTGGCTACTAAAAAGTGGGGCAGATCGCGCTTGCCATCGAGCAACTGGAAGGTGCGACGCTCGGAGATATTGGCTAGCTCAGCCATGGCAATGCACAGGTTGTCGAGAGCCAAAGCCAAAGGCTGTCCGTGGAAATTGCCTGCCGAGATAATCAAATCTTCGTCAGGGAAAATGGTGGGATTGTCGGTAACGGCATTTATTTCCATACGAAAAACGTAGGACACATAGTCGATCGAATCTTTGGAAGCACCGTGAACCTGAGGAATACACCGGAAACTATACGGATCCTGCACATGTTTCTTCGGGCGATTTATCAGCTCGCTGCCTTCGAGCAGATGGCGGATTCGGCTTGCGGTTTTTATCTGCCCGCGATGATGACGGATTTGCTGTATCAGGTCGTGGAAAGGCTCGATGCGGCCATCGAAGGCATCCAGCGAAAGGGCTGCGATGATATCCGAAAGACGCGAGAGCTTAAAAATATGCAGGCACAAATAAATACCATAGGCACTCATAAACTGCGTTCCGTTGAGCAGGGCAAGCCCTTCTTTCGAAAGCAGGGTGATAGGTTCCCAGCCCATTTCCTTGTTCATCTCGGCACCACTCATGCGGCGGCCACGCAGATAAACCTCACCCATTCCAAGCATGGGCAGCGACATGTGCGCCAGCGGAGCCAAATCGCCCGAAGCACCCAGCGAACCCAGTTGATAAATTATGGGTATTACATCGTTATTATAAAAGTCGATAAGCCTTTGCACGGTGCTTACCTGCACGCCCGAGTGGCCAAACGAAAGTGCGTGTACCTTTAGCAAAATCATGAGTTTAACTATTTCTTTGGGTACCTCGTCGCCAATGCCACAGGCATGACTCATCACCAGGTTTTCCTGCAACTGGCTCAGATCATTACGCGAAATCTGAACATCGTGCAAGGCACCAAAGCCGGTGTTTATCCCATAAATCGGGGCATCGCTTTCCTCCATTTTGCGGTCGAGGTATTCCCGGCATTTATTGATTTTCGCCTTTGCCTCATCCGAAAGTTCAAGCCGGTAGTTATCGCGGCTCAGAGTTTCGATATCCTCGAAGGTCAGATGTTTTGAACTGATATAGTGTGTAGTCATTAATTGTGATATTTTTAATTCAGCAGGCAAAAGTATGAAAACGAAGACGTAATCACACTTGATGTTTGTAATTGATAAGAAGGGAAGGAGGTCGTTATTTGTTAATTGTTCATCGTTAATCGTAGGGTAAGCCTATGAAGATGCGTCTTATCCGCGTTCAAAAAATGATAATTCTGTTCCGCTTTTATTTTACGGATCTCCAGATATTTCGCCGTATATGTTTTTTATAATTTCTGTTTCGCCATCCTGAAAATAAATTAATAAATCATCTCATTTTTCCTCAAGGATTGGTATTTTTACCGGATAAAATATGAATTGATTTATTAGATGAAATGAAAATCAAAATACTTCTACTTTCTATCGGGCTTTTCACGTATGCCTCAATTTTTTCGCAAACTAACGCTTGGGAGGATTCAGCGGTCATGTATCTCAAAACCGTAAAAAATGATTTGCCAATGTCCGATTCGTTGCAACTGGCCAATGCCGACAAAGCAGAGCTGTATGCAAAACGCAGCAACAACGACTCGCTGCTTACCAGGGCGTGGCATCTCAAAGGCATCGTGTATTATTATGCAGGATTTCATGAAGTCTCAAACGAGTACTATTTCAAGGCAATGCAAATGCCCGAAGCCCTTACAAATCTAAAAATGCAGTTCAGTAATCTCAACAATATCGGCATCAATTACGACCTGCTGGGAAAGCCTGATCTATCACTGGAATTTTATGGCAAAGCTCTAAAAATTGTAGAGTCACAGGAAAATCAGAAAGGTATGGCACAGGTAAAAATAAATCTGGGACGCTTGTACCGGGTTACCAAAGATTACGAAAAAAGTGAATTTTACCTTAACGATGCCCTCGAATATTTTGAATCGGTAAAGGATACTTTTTATATCGGCCTTGCTTATCAAAATATTGCCAGTTTAAAAGCCGACATGGGAGATAGCAAAGAAAACATCTTAAAATGTTTTGCACATGCACTGGAGAGCTACCAGGCCATCGATTATCAATACGGCATTGCAGAAATGTATCACAACCTTGCACTGTATTACGAAAAAATCGCGGGCGACAAGCAGCAAATAAAAACGTATTACCAAAAAGCACTGGATATATCGCGAAAAGCCGGCACACACGCCAACAGTGCCACACTAATTTTAGCACTGGCACGCCTGGCCATCGAAAGCGGAGATTATCGGCTTGCCGAAAAATATGCCCTCGAAAGCCTCGAAATGTCAACAAGTCAAAATATCCCCCGTGAGCGAAACAACGCGCTCAAAATACTGGTGCAAATATATCTGGCATTGCATGAAAAGGAGAAAGGAACCCGGGCTTTTGAGGAGCAGATTGCCCTTTCCGATTCATTGTTCGACAAAGAGAAAACACAATCGTTCAACGAGTTATCTATCCTCTACGACCTGAAGGTTAAAAACCAGCTCATCCTCAATCAACAACTCGAAATCGACAATAACAGACTTCACGAAATCTGGCTAAAATCGTTGCTGGCGACAGCCATACTGCTGATGCTCCTGATTTTGCTTTTTTACCGTTTCCGCTCCAAAAAACTCAGGCAACAATATGAACTGAATTTGCAGCTCATGAACAAGGAAACGAATGCACCAGCAAATATCATTTCTGACAGCACAGCAGATGGCACTGATGAAAACCTCAACCAGATAGGTCATCTTTATCTGAGTATCCAAAAACTTTTTAACTCCGAAAAACCTTTTACCGAATCAGACCTCAGCATTGCCACACTCGCGGAACTGCTAAATACAAACCAGAATTATGTCTCGCGTGCCATCAACGAATGTTCGGGCATAAACTTTTACCATTTCCTAAACAAATACCGGACAGGCGAGGCAAGACGACTGATAGAAGAAAACAGCAATTATGGCCTGTCGCTCGAACAGATCATGCACAAATCAGGCTTCCGCTCGCGATCGGTTTTTATCGCAGCTTTCAAAAAATTTACCGGCATGACCCCCGGACAGTTCCTTAAATTTTCGAAGGAAAGCAGAAAAGATTTACAACGTTCTATTCCTTTAAATTAAAACTTCAAACATTTTTTTGGGTTATCTTCCTTTCGGTTTAGATCATGCTAAAAAATACAAAACTAAATCGTTGGCTTTAATATTTCGGTGCTCTGCACCGCAAGCCCTCATGCTAATTATTTACTAATCGGGTAGGAAGCGGCTTGCGCCGCTGTCCCCCCACACCACCCGGCATACGTACTCCGTACCAAGGCGGTTTCTATTAATCGTTTAAACCTTCATCCGGGCTTCTAATGACATTAACCCGG
>Ga0307929_1000222_pt1 | contig 60689 bp, 59 predicted proteins | sample AceLakmetage1330_FD_203160 | JGI IMG/M metagenome (GOLD analysis project Ga0307929, IMG submission 203160) | Saline water microbial communities from Ace Lake, Antarctica - #1330 | ecosystem: Environmental > Aquatic > Non-marine Saline and Alkaline > Saline | place: Antarctica: Ace Lake... | reverse complement strand
AAGCAGAAAACATGAACGGGAAAATACAACGATTTATAACCAACAACTATGGCATTAGAGACATAGATTTTACCCTATACCGAATCGCTAAATACTTTTCATAGCACTCCAAAAAAAGAATTAGCCATATAAGCAAAAAAGGAAGCGAACTCGGCTTTGCTTTCCAGCAGCCCAAAATAGATTTGCATTAAATCCTCATCCAGTTTGTTAAAAGCTGTAAGCTCGTCATAAAAAAGGTCTCTGGCTTTCATGGCATCATTCAGCGGATTGTTCAGCTCCTCACTTTGCAGCTTATCGTCTTTGAGTAATTTATGATAAGGCTCTTTGGGAAACAAGAGGGGCGAAATATACAAGGTGTCGATGGCGCGCATTGCGGAGAAATCAAATTTACCAAGCCGCTTCAGGTAATGCAGATCGTGGTGGATAATGTTGTGACCGCAAAGGTAGTCCGTGCCGCTGATCTGCTGAAAAAACTTTGTGACCGATGGTGAATGAAATTGTTCGCCGCTATTGGAAATGCAGCCAATGTCAAGCACCTTTTTGCTTTGGACTTCAATTTCGATATCTATAAAAAGGATTTTGTTCATTAATTGAAGCAAAGATAATTTTTTGCCCGATTAGCAATACAAAGATTGCAATCTCCGATGAACAAAAGGGCTGATACCAAAAATCACCTTATTCTTATTTCTAATTTCTTTCCTAATCCTGTTTCAATACTTTTCTAAAATCAATAATCCTTGTTTCTCCATTATTAAAAACAACTGAAATGGATAAATCTTCTATCCTGTTTATCTTTAATATTCTTGGCATTTTAATCGTCTTTCTCATAATAGCTCGGGGTTTAATTCATAAAATACATTTTAGTTTGTTGCGATAAGATCAATATCAAAAATGGTAACGGTATTTGGGGGCACTCCGCCCGAGCCATTGCTCCCATAGCCCAGTGCCGAGGGTACAAAAAGCGTAATGCTTCCACCTTCCTTGATAAAGGGTATCCCTATTTGCCATCCGCGAATTAAATTTTGCAAGGGATAGCGCACCGGGCCTTCGGTACTTTGATCGAAAATGCTGCCGTCGGTAAAATAGCCCTTGTAATAAAAATCGATGGTTGACGAAAGGCTGGCACTTGCCCCTGCACCTTCGTCGGTAATCAGATAATACAATCCTGATTCGTGCCGCACGGCATCAATGTTTTCGCTTTGCAAATAGTCTTTAATTATTTGCTCATCCGCTGCAGCCTGCTTTTCGGCAGTATCATCCTTTTTGCACGCGCCTGCAAGCATCAAACCAGCGGCAGCAATCATTAGTATTTTTACAAGATATCTCATATTTAAATTTTAAAATTATTTCATCCAAACTATGTCATAAATTTTTTAGTTCAGATCTTAAAATATTAAGGTCAAATAACACAGCTAAGCGGGATTTATTGCCATGAGAGATTTGCGAAAATCAAGATGCCATTGTCTAAAAAAAAACGCTGCGCCCCTCTCAAAAACATTTATTTTTGATTGAGATATTCAAGCAGAGTTCGCTTGATTTCTACATTTCGCATATTGATGATCTGGTGCATTTTATCTCGCGTAAGATTTAGATATTGCTGTGGAAGATTTTTTAGCTCATGGTAGCTCATTCGCTTGTCCAGCCGGATATCCATCAGCAGATATTGATCATCTTTGCGGCTAAGATGGATTTCCTTTTTTGCTTCGACATCAAAAATATAATAGCCCACAAACGAAAAAATACTGATTACATCCGGGTAGCTGGCGTAGGTGCCGATACCATATTGCATGCCGTTGAGGTAGCGGTGGCTGATTTTATTTTCAGGTTCAAATTTCTTGGTAATAAGAATTACAAAATCTACTTCTCCGGCCATTTCATCAAACCATTGTTCCATAGCTTTGCCTGGCTTATCCATGACGTTGAAAAATGATTTTCGATTGATGTTGGTGGGGAAATCCCGAATAACTACGTCAATATTTGCTGCGCCAAGAATTTCGGACAAGCCCAGGTAGGTTTCTTTTCCATAGTTCAAAATATCTTTTTCGAACGAGGTAGAGTACCACCGGTTGCCATAAATATGTGTGGCGGTAGTATCGGCAAGATTCACCAATGCTACTTTTACCGGTGGCTCGGTGGCTTGTGCATCTGTGCCAAAAAACAGGAGGCCAAATAAAATAAGATTTAAAAGGTATTTAATCATGATAGATTTTACTATTAATAACGATTATCGGGGACAAAATTACAATAACTCCCACGCGCCCCCTCAATCCCCTTTAGGGGAGCCAAGCCACAACACACCGGCATAATAAAGGCAAACAAATATTATTTCAAATTTTTAGATCAGAATCTATTTTTCCAATGATATGTTTTCACAAATACATGTATTTTCAGGAGATTTCTCCTGCCGCAATTGCGGCATCGAAATGACACCGTCGGAGTGTTTAGAGAGGGAGGTGAATCGGGCGCGAAGCACCCGATTCACCTCCCCCAATCAGCCCATGGACGCTGTCATTTCGAGCTCTAAGCCCCCCCCGAAAAAGTGGCTCCAATGTGTTATGACAATGCAGGTTAAGCAATTCCGTTTTCAAAAGGAAATATTCATATTTCCTTTGTCTTAGCGATCTTGGCGATGGTTTTATTAACCGCGAAGAACACAAAGAACGCAAAGAATTTTTCTAAAGAAAAATAAAAGATTTACCCCTAATTAATAGGAAAAACGCATCGTAGCAAGTTTGGGCGGGAGTAAACTCTCCCATCCTCACAATCTGTTTCTTGCAAAAAGTTGTCATTTCGACCAAAATACGAAGCGCAGCGCAGTATTAACGGGAGAAATCCCCTCTAAAATGTCACTACTTCATTGTGCTCAAAGCATTTGAGTGGCCTCTCGGATTGACAATCAATGACTCAATTACAACTAATTACCAACTATTACTATAAATTACAACCAATGCCGAAAAAACAGAAATCTACGATTTCATCTTTTTTCGAGCCCAGGATTCAAGAATCCCGGATTTGCAACATCCTCGAAAATTTTAGTGGTGAGCTTGTCGAACTGCGAAAATCGAAGATTTTCTAATTTTCGGGATTACAAAAACTCCACCGCCTCCACCGGGCATATTTCTTTACAGATATTGCATTTGATACATTTCTCGATGTCGATGGTGTGCTTTTGGTAGGGGCGAAGCTCAATGGCATCCGCAGGGCAGCGCTGGGCGCATTTGGTGCAGCCGTTGCAATTATCGTTGATGGTGTAGATAACCATGGGCTTGCATTTGCCGGTAAGGCATGATCCCTTGATATGGGCTTCGTATTCATCGCGAAAGTAGCGAAGGGTAGAAAGCACCGGATTAGGAGCCGTTTTGCCCAGACCACAGATACTCCCTTTTTGGGTCATGGCGGCAAGTTTTTCCAGTTGCTCGATATCACCGGTTTTTCCCTTGCCGCTGCAAATCCGGTTGAGTATGTCGAGCATCCGGCGGGTACCGATACGGCAAAAGGTACACTTTCCGCACGACTGATCCTGGGTGAAGGCCAAAAAGTAACGGGCAATATCCACCATGCAATCGTCTTCGTCAAGTACTATCAACCCGCCCGAGCCCATCATGGCTCCGGCCTGGCTCAGCGATTCGTAGTCGATGGGTGTGTCGGCCATCGAAGCGGGGATACAGCCGCCCGAGGGGCCGCCAATCTGAATAGCTTTAAACTTTTTTCCTCCGGGAATGCCGCCGCCAATTTTTTCGACAATCTGGCGGATGGTGATGCCCATGGGCACTTCTATCAAGCCGCCACGATTTACCTTTCCTGCCAGGGCAAACACTTTGGTGCCCTTACTTTTGACTGTCCCGATTTCAGCGAAAGCCCCGGCTCCATTGCGAATAATCCAGGGCACGAGCGCAAAAGTCTCGGTATTGTTGATTAGTGTTGGCTTTTCCCACAGGCCTTTTTGTGCCGGATAGGGCGGACGGATTTGCGGCATACCGCGCCGTCCTTCCACCGAGGCTATCAGGGCGGTTTCTTCGCCACACACAAAGGCTCCCGCACCCTCGAAGACCGAGAGCGAAAAGTTGAAGTTCGTGCCTAAGATATTTTCGCCCAGCAAAGCCTGATCCTCCAATATTTTCAAAGCCTCTTTGATGCGGGCCACAGCCAGCGGATATTCGGCGCGGATGTACAAAATGCCACTGTCGGCACCTGTGGCAAAAGCTGCGATAATGATGCCCTCGATGATGCGGAAGGGGTACGATTCGAGGAGCATCCGATCCATAAATGCGCCGGGGTCGCCCTCATCGCCATTGCAGATGACGTACTTTTTACGGGATGGCGCATCGTTTACCATTTGCCATTTTAGCCCGCTGGCAAAGCCGCCACCACCGCGTCCGCGCAAGCCCGATTTTTTTATTATTTCGATAATTTCCTGTCTGGAATAATCTTTCAAGCATTTTTCCAATGCCGCAAATCCACCCAGTTTACGGTATTCTTCCAGGTCGGAGGGCTTGAGTTGTCCCCGATGTTCGGTGGCGATATTTATTTGTCCGGCCAAAAAGTCGGAGACGGGCGTATTTAATTCTTCAGGATTGTAGGTTTTTATCTCGCGCGGCACCTCGTTGAGCACCAGTTTTTCGATGGTGGCAAACATGCGGTTTTTCATGCGTTGAAGCGGGCCGGCAGCTTTGAAATGTTTAAAGACGATTTCGCGCACTTCTTCGGGTTTTATCTTCGCGTAAAAGGCAGGCTGCTGTCCGGGCTTATGGATTTCCATCAGGGGAACCTGGTTGCAGATGCCCACGCAGCCTACGTGCTTTACGTCCACATTTATTCCCGAATGCAGGATAGATTGCTCCAGTTCTTCCTTTACCTCCGCGCTACCGCTGGCGATGCAGCAGGAGCCAAGGCCGATGCGTATTTCGCCCTGAACCGGGATATCTGATTGCTTATTTTTGGATAAATGCTGATTTCCGCCCTTGCTACCGTGCAGGAAGTCTTCGATAAGTTCGGGAATTTTTTCGGTCGTAACGTGGCCGTAGGTTATGTTGTCGATTTGCACTACGGGAGCGATGGTGCAGCAGCCCAGGCAGGCCACTTTTTCGAGTGTAAAAATACCTTCCTTGTCGGTGTCCTCACCTTCGGTTAAGTTGAGATGCCGCCTAAAGGCATCGTAAACCAGCATGGCTCCTTTAACGTGGCAGGCCGTGCCCACGCATACGCGGATAATGTGCAGTCCCACGGGGTGATGCCTGAACTGCGAATAAAAAGTAGCAATGCCCGTGATTTGCGCCGGGCTTATTTCGGTAGTCGCACACACGTGCTCCAGCGCCTCCTTCGGCAGATAGTTGAAGGCCTGTTGTATCTCCTGCAAAATGGGGATGGCTGCCTCGGCAGCTTTGCCATGATTGCGGATGATCTTATCGACGATATTTGTTATTTCTGTGTTGATGGTTAAATGTAATTTATCCTCACTTCGTTCGGATGTAATCCCGAAAATTAGAAAATCTATGATTTTCGTAAATTTTCGAGGATGCTCGAAAAACTATGAAATCGAAGATTTCTGGTTTTTCGGCATTTGCTTTACTTCGTTCAGCGTTTTTATTTTCCGATGCCAAAAAGGTGCTTTTCCCCACGAATGTAAATGTGCCCATCGGCAAAAGCGGGTGTACATACGGATCCTTCACCCAGCGGACAGTCGGCGATATGCTGGTAGCTTGCGCCAGCCTCAAAAATGTGCATGATGCCTTGCTTGTCGAGGAGGAAGACCCTGCCTTCGGCAATCATGGGCGAAGCATAAACGGAGTTGTCGAACTCAGCCTCCCATAGCATTTCGCCACTCCCGATGGCAAAACAGGCTACCAGCCCGTAACTTGTGGCTACGATCAGGTGTTTATCGGTAGCTACCGGGCTGGGCACATCGGATAAGTAGCTGTAATCTTCCCACACTTTTTTGGGTTCTGCGCCCGGTTTTATTGCCACCAGGCTGGCGTATTCGTTTAGCGCAAAGACCAGATTTCCGCCAATGACAGGCGAGGGTCCCACTTCGCCCGAGAGGCATTTTATTTTCCAAAGCTCAACACCCGTTAGCGGGTTGTAGGCAGCCAAATATGGATCGGCGGCAAGAATGAGTTGCGGCTCCTGGTCGGCGTAAGCTATGACCGGCGATGCCCACGATATTTTTACCTCCCGATTATTTTCCCACAGGGTTTCGCCGGTTTTGGTTGACAAGGCCATTACTTTGGCCACGTTGCGCTGATCCCACTGAATGATGAGCTGACCCTGATACACCAGTAGCGAGGAAGAATATCCGTAATGATTGTCTGGTACGCCCAGGTTGCGACCCCACACCTGTTTACCCTCGAAGTTGAAGGCGGCCACATCGGCGTTGGCGAAAATGGCATAAAAGTGAGTGCCATCGCAGGCACCTGTGGAGGCGGCATAGCCGGTATAGTCGGGAACCTTGGGAGCGGTAGCAGGCGAGCCGGGTATATTTTCGACCAGCGATGTCCAAAAGATTTTGCCATTGTGGCGATCGATGCAATACACTTCCATGCTGCTCTTGCTGGCTCCGCTTAGGAAAATCATGTCATCCCAGATTACAGGAGAATTATAGCCCTGAAGAGGAATTTCGGTTTTCCATAAAATGTTTTCGCCCGTTTCGCCATCCCAGCTTAGGGGGATATTTTTCTGGAAGGCCACGCCATTGCCTCCCGGTCCACGGAAGGAAGCGAAATTCAAAGCTACCTTTTCGGGATAGGGCACTGAATATTCAAATCCGGGAATCGCCGATGTGTAAAAGTTATTCTCAGGACTTGTGGTAGCATCTTTAGCTTTTTCAGATTCAGCTTTGGCAATATCTCTTGCTGTTTTGGTTTCTGTCTGATTTTCTACCACAGTATTTTTATTAAGTTCTGCCTTACCTGCAGCCTTCTCATTTTCCTCCATATTTTCTTTGTTGGGCAATTTATTTTCAAAGGGATTTATTGGAGATGGTTCGTTGGTTTGATTTTTATCAACAGGAATTGTTTTAGAAGAAATACTGGATGATTTTTCCACTTGCTCCTCATTTGGTGGAGGCGGTGTGGAAATTTGCGCCAGCGTTTGATCGAACTTATCATCGAGCTGGCGGTAGGTGAGGAAGGCAAAAACCAGCGTTATCCCAACCAGAACAATACTAAAGCCAATGAGCCAGCGGCGGCTTTGCTTTTGAAGCAGAATAAGATCTGTTTTACTCTCAGCTTTGATTTCTACATTTTTTTTCCCGGAGCCGGCAAGCATTTGCATGGCGATAATCAGCACAATAATTCCGACCAGCAAGAGGTAGCCACCCATGCGAATCTGCCACTGGCTTGTAAAATATGCCTTGCGTGCCAGCAAATCGAGGGTGCGGATTTGTTCGCGCAACTGCTGGTCGCCAGGGGTTTGGTTGAGGCGGCTCACCAGGGCATCGAGAGTTTTGTTTTCGACCGGGTCGATGCGATTAATTTGAATGTAGTTAACGATGATGAGGATGCAGATGACAAAGGAGAAAGCACCGGCTATGCGCGCTATATTTCGCCACAGCGGATTATTTTCCTTAAGGAATAATGTGCCCACCAGCCGGGAGGCGACCGTTTTGTATCTTGTTTCCTTTATCTTCATTTTTAATCTAAAACCAATTAACGAACATCAAGCAGGTTATTAGTACAGACGCGCAATTTGCGCGTCTCTGCTTGTATTTTTTATTAACAATTAACCCTCAACCCTTCTCCACCGGGCAATAATCCATACAACGCCCGCAACTCAGGCACCGGCCTTTGTGGGGTTCGTAGTCGGTGCGGTGATAAAAACGGGTGAGGCCCAAAAGATTGATGGCGAGGATAAGTCCTAAAAATGCGCCCAGTATCATGCTGCCCGTTTTGAATTTATCGATAATAAGGGCTGCCTCCTGATAGAGTTGTTGTTTTGACTTCCCGGCAGTTTTGAAGGCATCGATCTCAATTTGGATATCCTCGCTTATTTTGGTTTCATCCAAGTAAAGGTTTTCGGCCAGTTTTACGGTGGGATTCACCGAGGCCAGGTTTTCGTGGAAGCTGTATCCAGCCCATACGCCAATGCCCATCAAAACCGGAATGAGCAAAATGGTAATCATCAATCGGCTCATTGCCTTGTCGCGGTTTTGGCGCACGTCCACCGAAACCGGTTTTTCGATGGCATCGTAGGGGCAGGAATTTTCGCACAAGCGACACTGAATGCACTTGGACGGCGTAATAGTAAGATGACGAAAAGACAGACGGCTCATCCAGTTGAGCAAAACCGAGTAGGGGCAAAAAAAGCGGCAGTAAGGGCGTGCGATAAAAACACCCGCCAGCAAAAAGATGCCGCCGATAGCGAACATCAAAAATGAGGCATCCAATCTAAAAAAACCTACAAAGGGATCGTAGCGGCAGATGATAAAATCGGTGGCCGTGGCTGCGTACAAAACCGCCAGACCCAAATAAATAAAGGGGATGAGACCGAGCATGGCAGCTATCCAGGGCTTGATGGTGAGCGGCTTGAAAGCTACCAGATCCTGGATTGCGCCCAGGGGGCATACGCCGGCGCAAAAGGTGCGGCCAAAAAAGAGAGCAAACAAGAGTGGGACGACAAAAAATGCGATGACTGTGAACGGAATGGCATAGCCGGGGTCGAAGAGAGCCAGGGTAACATTTTGGATGGCTCCGATGGGGCAGATGCAGCCCAGGCGGTAAAAGCCAAAATAGGCCAGCGAAAATACCATGACCCAAAAAACACCGCGCCGCGACCGTTTTTTAAGCAGCAGCCAGGTGATGAGCGAAAGGGCGGCAATGAGCACGGCCAGGTCGATGTATTCCATGGTAGCGCTGCGGGCATCGGGCGTATAGGTTGGGGGCTGGCTGTAGCCGCTTTCGAACTCGGGCTTGGGAAAACGCTGCTGGGCGAAGATGGCCGGTACGCTGAAAAGCATCAGGAGAAGCAGGAGTAGGTATTTTCGCGTTTTTTTCAAGCGTTAAACTTTAGTAGTTGTAGTGCGGCGCGAAGCTATAAAAAATCGCGTCCTTAGTTTTTATGTCCTAGCCATTATTTTTATCAAATCCTTTCAAGAGGTAGGGATTGCTTGCCGACACACGGCTAAAAGCATCAGAGGGGCAGTCGCGGGCAATGGCGCACTCGTTGCAGTTGACGCAAATATCGTGGCTCACCTGCAGTTGCAGCGAGCCGTTGCCAAAGGCATCGCAGCCTTTTACGCATTTGGCACAGCCGATGCACAAGTCCTTGTTGATGTGGTATTCGAAAAATGGTTCTTCGATAAAGCGGCGCTCGATGGCCGCATTAGGGCAAAGCTGATTTTCGGCTGCCGTGGTCAGTTCTTTGGTTTCGGGCCTAAAGTAGCCGCCACACAGGTCGCAGTAGCCACACATGTCGTACACATGAAAGCACTTAACGGCCGAGGGCGACAACACGCAACTGGTGGCGCAACGTCCGCAATGTACGCACTTTTCGGGGTCGAGCTGCCACACCAGCTTACCGCTGGAAGACCGGAAAGCCATAATCCCGCCAACGCCCACCAGGCCAAAGGCCAGCGAGTAGCGGAGACCATCGCGGATAAAGGCGCGTCGGCCTGGCTGTGTATCTTCCTTGTGAGTACTCATAGTTTTGCTATTTAGTCCTTAATTTAAGGTAACAGTTAGAAAAAAATACGATTTCAGATTAACGATTTTAGATTTAAGATGTTGGCGTGTATCAATAAAATCTAAAATCTTCAATCCTAAACCTTCAATCCTAAACCTTCAATCTTAAATCAATAAATTGCCAGCTTAATTGCCAAGCTCTATTTAGCCCCTTCTTTATAATCCTTAGCTTTCGCATCCGTGCAATTGGAAAGACGGCGGCAGTTGGCGCAGGGGAAGTCAAAATCGCAGGCCTCGCCCGAGGGTTCCCGTAAAAGCAACCAGCCGCTCATGCCCAGCAAGCCGCCGGCAAAGACAGAACGCGAAAGTGTTTTAATGAAATGTCTCCTATCCTTCATAATAAAGATTTCAAATTCTTTAATCCTTATAGCGTGAATTGCCAACTCACGTTTTTAAAATGTGTGGTCTGGCCTTCCCCTAAAGGGGATTGAGGGGTCGCGTGAGCGTTTGAACCATTACATTCAATAAAAAATTGTTTATTTTCAGAGCCTGCCAAAGTCATAATTATTATAGCCTATGATAAACCCAACGATAATCAGCCTTTTGGCAAGGCAAGCACAAAATCGGGGTGCATCAAAATACCCTTGAGTATGGCGATGCGTGTTTCGTTGCTGAGTTCTTTGATGATGTCGGTGAGCTGGCGCGATTTTTCTTCGTGGCTGATGTCGGCACTGAGCAGGCTGAGCAAGGCGCGGTATTGCGAACCCTTTAGCTCATCATCGAGTGCATCCAAAACGATACTGACTTTTATTTTTCCTTCCTCATCCTTTTTCTCTGTGGGCACGCCAAGCATTTCGAGTTGTTCAACCGAGGCTTCCAGCACCTCGCGTCCCAGCTTTTTGCACGAATCCAGGTAGATCGAAAAGCCCGTGGTATCGCGCAGCGACCAACTGTTGTACTCATATTCGATGTTTTCGATTTGCTTAATCTTTTGATTTTCGCCACCAAAAATACCTTCCAGCAAAATGATGGTGTGCTTTTTCCACGCCTCCAGGTCAAAGTTTTTCTCGTCCAGTTTGTCTATCTGTTTGCGTAGCAGTTCGATTTGTTTTTCTAACATAATGTGTGCATTTTGAAGTGGTAAAAATAAACAATTTTGCCAGTCCTGCATTCAAACCCGGCTGTTTTAATATTGGTGGCGATGGTGTGTCTTTGTTGGAAAATATTAATTTCGCGCTTTCAAAATAAATTTAAGGAATGTAGCATTAGCGTCATAAAATGTAGCATCGGCATTTAGCACCATAAAAGAAGGGAGGGAATCATGATCGATACCATTAAAATAGGAACCATAAAATGGCACCATATTATCGAGCCCAAGGAAGAGGATCTTCAGTTTATAAAGGACAACTATTATTTCCACCCCCTCGACATCGAAGACTGCCGGAGTAAACTCAACCAACGCCCTAAGATCGACATCTACGACGATTACTACTTCATCATCCTCCATTTTCCCAAGTTCGACCGTATCAATCGCTTTTTGAAAACCAAGGAAGTAAAGATTTTCTGGGGCGACGATTATGTGATTACCATCGGCAATACGCATTGGGTGGTTAAAGATTTGTTTGACGATGCCCAGGCGCAGGCGCAGCGTAAGGAGGAATTTGAGATAGGTACCACCGATGCCCTGCTTTATCATATCCTGGAACGGCTGATGACCGAAACGCTTTCGCTGACGCGCAAAATTGGCAGCGATGTTGAATTTTTGAATCGCGACCTGTTCAACAAAAAAGCCGAAAAAACCATCGAGCGCATCTCGGTAACCCGCAAAAATATCATCCTCCTCAATACCATTTTCAAACCTCAGCTTCCCCTGTTTCATAAATTTGAAAGCGGTGCTGTGGAAGGCTACGCCGAAAATATGGAAGACTACTGGGGTAATATCCTCGACTACTATCAAAAGATTTGGGATATGACCGAGGATTACCAGGAACTGATCGAGGGCTTATCCAAAACCTTCGATTCGCTGCAGGCCAACCGCACCAATCAGATAATGAAAATCCTCACCCTTATTTCTTCGTTTATCCTTCCGCTCTCTTTGCTTACCGGGCTTTACGGGATGAATGTGGTGCTGCCCTTCGACGACAAGCCCTACGCCTTTATGATTATCATGGGCGTGATGGTAACCGTTGGCGTTGGGATGCTTTGGTATTTTAAGATTAAGAAGTGGATGTAAGGGTGGCAATGGTGCGTTTATCCTGCAAATTATCCAGGTTTTTTGAAACCATTCAGGAAAGTTTTTTTTGTAAAAATCATTACACTTATGCCTGAATTAATTATAAAATACCGAAACAATAGAACCTTGCAGCTATTGACCAACCTTGCCAAGTACTTTGATTTTGAGGTCACACCTACTATTGGTATTGGCAAATCCAATGAATCGCTGCAGGATATTCCACTGGTGGCCGGAGACAGCTCAATTAATGTTGATGATTTAACTAGAATCTTTACCGGTAAAAATCTTGATGCTCAAAACCTCAGAAAAGAGTCATGGACGAGAAGTTAATAATATTGTGATTTCAGCGATTACAAAAATGGAATTATTTCACTTATAATATAAATGATTTCCGGTTTATTAAAAAAATCCGGTTATTTGAATTTTTATAGAAATAGGTAATTATTCCGAGACTTCACTCAAATTTTTTGAGCATAATGAGGAAATGTGGAGTGAAGCTGCCTGCCCCGACCATCGGGGACATCCCGCCCTTGCGGGGATATTTGGGAGGAGATTTCTCCTGCCGCATGTGCGGCATCGAAATGACAAAGCCCCAGGGCGATGAATGGGGTGAGAGAATGTGGGTGCGAAGCGCCCACATTCTCTCACCCCTCCAAATGCTCCGGCGATGTCATTGGTAACGCAGTGAGGAATCTCATAAAACCATTCATTCGATTGGTTAATTGTCAGTTGAGGCTTGTTTGATTTTTATAAAACCTGTTATGTTTTTACTAGCCTTCCGCGCTTTCCATAATTTCTCTTATTTTTGACCACTGTTTTATTGCGTTTGAAAATCCTGAGAAATGAAAAAAATATTGCTTCTTGTATTAATTGGACTAATCACCCTGCCTGCCTATGCCCAGGAGCTTAAAAAAATGGAAATCATCGGCAAGCCCGTGAAACTCCAGTCCGGTGAAATGGTTGCCCGGCGCGACCAGAACGGAAATTACTGTGCGGCTATTCAGGTGGTTTCGGATATGGATGGTTTTAGCTACGATTCGTTTGATGGCATTGTGGGCGACATACTCGATAATCCGGGCGAAGACATTGTTTATCTCACCAAAAGCGAGCGCGTTTTAAAGGTTTTTAAAAACGGTTACCAACCCTTGCAGATCATCCTTTCTGACCTTGGAATTACCTTGAAGGAGCGCGAAATTTGGCAGATAAAAATTGCCGGCGACGAAAGCCCCGATGTGCTGCCGGTTACTTTTCGGTTTACACCTGCCGATGCCACCCTTTTTATTGATGGTAAAAATGCCGGAAAGGAGCTAACTCAAAGCCTGAGCATTGGCGAACACCAGATAAGATTGGAAAAAGCTGGCTTCCAAACCATCGAGAAAACGCTTACCGTTAACGAAAAGCAAGTATTCTTTCAGTGGCAGATGGAAGATGCCCCCGATGCCAGATTGCAGATTACCACCACGCCTGCGGGAGCTGTAATTTTTCTGGATGGTGTAAAATTGGGCGAAAGCCCGTTGGCCGCATTTTATCCACCCGGAACCTATCCAATAAAAATTACGAAAGAAGGATTTGTTAGCATCGAAAATGAAATGCTGGAAGTAAAGCTGCCCCAAACAACCAAAAGCTACACCCTTGCCGAAAATGTAGGCTTCCTCACCATCAACACCCGACCCGAAGCTAAGGTCTATTTTAATGGAGAGCTTGTTTCCAATCCCAAAAAGGTAAAACTTAGCCCACAACTTGTGAAAATAAAAGTTACTATGCCCAAAGCTGCCGACCTTGAGGAGCAGGTGGTGATTAAAAAAGACGACGACCTTGTGCTGGACATGTTCCCCGATGTCCAAACCGAAACCCTACAGGTTGCAGTTACCCCTTTTGATGCCGATATTGAACTTACAGGCGATGCCGGGGAGTATTACACCGCCGAAGGAATGAAGATTTTTAGTGATATTCCCGTTGGCAGCTACACATTAAAAGTTACCTCCGAAGGCTATAAAACCACAGAAGAAACCATAGTTTTGAAACCTGATGAAAAGCTAAACTTGGGCATTACCCTTGAAAAAGGTAGCGATGGAGATTTTGGTATTGAGATGGTTTTTGTAAAGGGCGGTACTTTTACTATGGGTTGCACCAGCGAAAAAATTAGATGCGCTCAATGGGAAAAGCCCACCCACCAGGTTACGATTAGCGATTTTCAGATCGGGAAATATGAGGTGACGCAAAAGCAGTGGAGGGAAATTATGGGTACTCCGACTTCGTTCAACAACCCAAGCTATAATAAAGGTTGTGATGATTTTCCGGTGGAAAGAGTAAGCTGGAACGATGTGCAGGGATTTATTAAAAAGTTAAATCAAAAAACGGGTAAGAAGTACCGTCTGCCCACGGAGGCTGAATGGGAATATGCAGCAAGAGGTGGGGCTTTGACCACCGCAACCAAATATGCCGGCAGCAACAATATTGATGAAGTGGCTTGGTATCGGGGCAACAGCGGCAAAAAAGCCCACTCTGTGGGACTGAAGAAGCCCAGCGAACTCAGCGTTTACGATATGAGCGGCAATGTTTGTGAGTGGTGTAGCGATCGTTATGGCAGCTATAGTAGTGGTAGCCAGACAAATCCAAAGGGGGCATCGGCATCATCAGATTCTCGCCGTATATTTCGTGGGGGCTCTTGGGGCCTTGGTGCCGGGGAATGCCGCGTGTCTGCCCGCACCTTCTTCAAACCCGACAGCCGCTATGGTGGGCTCGGTTTCCGGTTGGCCTGTTCCCCATAGTTTTGGTGGTTTGCTTTTTTGGCCATTCCCGGAGTTTGGAGACAATCCGGGTGTTGCCAATCGCTAAAGGAGCTACCCTGGCGGCTGGTAAAGCGGCCTCGGTTTTCGCCTTGCCCAGGACTATTAAACTTTAAACCTTTTACCCTTTGTTTTTTATTTTACTTAAACTATTGTCCGGCTAAAACTTGTTAATCCGCTACGCGGAAATTGTCAAAATATTAAACCCTTACTACAATACTTTATCCGCTGTGCGGAACTTTTTAAAACATTAAACCCTTAATCTACTCTCTAAAATACTTTATCCCTGCCTGCGTGAGCATTCAGGCAGGCGCTAGGCGAAATTCGCCGTGGGCGATTAAGTATTGTAGTAAAAGAGTAAGTCCCAGCCTCCAATACCTCGTAGAGGTTTTACAACTTTTGTAATAAAATACGGCTAATGTTGATAAAAGCAGTATTTCTTCATACGCACTCTGGGTTTCTGCCCCTGACATTCGGTCGTCCGCAGGACATCGAATCGTCAAAGAGAAACCCTACACGCATATTCCAAACAAAAAAGTTAAACGGGTGTATTTATTCGATTAATGACAAATTTCCCTACTTTTGCTTTTGAATCAAAATTTTAGAATCTGAAATGAAAATTGCCCCGTTTTTTTTACTCTTGCTTTTCGGCCTTGCCGCGCTGGCACAATCCCCATCCAAATCTTCCATTATCAACTCGCGTGAATATTATTACGGAACGGGCGTTTCGACCGATGAAAACCGCGCACGCGAAGAAGCCATCCGCGAGCTGAGCGAGATGATTTCGGTAACGGTGAAAAGCAATTATGAGCAAAGGGCAAGGGAGGTAAACATGCAGGTGGAGGAATTTGCCGAATCGATTGTGGAGACCTATTCCACCGCAAGCCTCAAAAATGTGAAACAAATCCGCAGCATCCTGCCCGACGGACAAACGGAAATATTTTGCTACCTCTCGGGCGATGCCGTGAAACTGTTGTACGACGAACGCGCCGAAATGGCTTACAAGATGTATCAAAACAGCCTCGAAAATATCAAAACTGGCCAACTGGCTTTCGCATTAAAAAACTTGTTTTTCGGCAACCTGCTGGTCAAATCCCTCCCCGACGAAAGGCTTGTTTTCAACGATAAAGAAATAAGCCTGGAGATACCCCGAACGCTCAACAGCACGATGCAGGGCATAACGTTTCGGCTTAGCGCCGACAGAATGATCAGCAGCCGCGAACGGCAACTCTGCTTCGATGTTAGCTATCTTGATAAGCCCATTTCGCTCTTGCATTTCAGGTTTTGGGACGGCAACCAGATTGCGGGCAACGGACAGGTGCGCGATGGAAAAACCACTGTGAAACTGGTGGGCAACAGTGTGGATTTTGATCAGTTGAAGATTTTTGTGGAATATACTTATTTCAATTCGCGCCAGGAGTACAAGGCTGTGGAAGACCTCTGGGAACTGGTAAAGCTGCCGGTGTTTAAAAATGAGTTTGCCATCGACCTCGCCCTGCCGTTACAAAGCCATGATGTCCTGTATGTTCCTGAAAAAACTGATTTGGTGATAGAAGCGGGCAAAGAAGTCGGTGCTACTGAAGAACTTTTGCTGGCTGCCAGCAACTTTATCGCTATACTCGAAAAAGGACACGAAGCCCTGGTTAGTGAGCAATACGGAAATGACGCATTTCTGAGCGATAAAATTTCGGCTTACATGCGCAACAACCATCCTGAGCCTGCTCCGGGATACCTCAAGGCCGCTGTAAACAAAACACGTTCAGGTCACGAAATCCGCAAAGTGATGGTTAATCATAACTACCCAAGCCTGCACAAACAAGCCACCGAATATCTTGTTTTGGATTTTGACAGCACCGGCACCCTCGTCGATTTCAATCTTTGCATTAACGATGACCTGTACGAGAAATTTGTGCAGCAGGCCGGGTATGGTGACGATTGGGGCAAGCGCCAGGAAATCATCAAGTTTATCGAAAAATACCGCACGGCCTTCCTTTGCCGCGACATCGAAACCATCAATCTGATGTTTGCCGAGGAAGCCTTGATTTTGATCGGGCGTAAAATACAGCCCCGCGAAAATCCCGCTTCCGAAATATCATACCAGCAACTGCCCGGCCAACCGGGTTTTGAGCAAATTCAGCTCACCAAAAAAGAATACATCGAAAGGCAGGCCCGGATTTTCGGAAGCCAGAAGGATATTTTTATCGACTTCAGTACCTTCGAAATAGTGAAGAAAAACAATGCCCCCGGAATTTATGGCGTGGAGATGCGTCAAAATTATTCCTCTACCACTTACGCCGATGAAGGCTATCTTTTTCTGCTTATCGACTTCAACGGCATCGACCCGCTGATATACATCCGCGCCTGGCAACCCAACGAGTGGGATTCGGCGGCACTGGTGAATACTTCTAATTTCAGGATTTATAAATAGTTTGGGCTTTGGCTTTGGCTTGTAGTAAAATCAGTAAAGGGTTATGCAGAAAGCATCGGAATAGTCTCCCTGCATCTGTTCAAGAATAATTCCGCGTGAGCTACTTTGACGGGATCGTAGGTCTATTCTCCTGTCTCAAAATATGGAATTACATCATTATCATTTATATACTCAGAGATTATATCAGTTTCATCGCTTGCAACAAAATCAGTAATTTTCAGATCCCTCAAATGACCCCAGAGATTATGGTTTTTCGATTGCGCTTTTGACGGCTCATTGGCAATGGTAAAGTATTTACCCTCCTGGTTCATAAGCTCAAATGACTTAATGAGTGAAACATAATCTGAAATCTCATTTCGCACTAAATCTATGCGCTTATCAAAATCGATAAAATTTCCCGAAACAGGTCGCCCATTTTTTCCTATGAAGTCCACTTCTACCGGCACGATCAATTTTGGTAGATGGTCGGTGGTTATTTTGAAGTCAATATTCACTTTTGATTTTATCTTTGGATAAAGTATCTTTTTTGCGTTATCAAATTGTTTGACTTTTGGGATTGATTTTTCGATAGATCCATGAAAAATATACTTATCAAATAGTGCTTCAAATAATTTTTTAGAATATTCAACTTCAATAATTCCAGGCGAAGAAAACTGCAGCGTGTTGTGGTTGTAAGCCGATAAAAAACTTAAATATTCTTGCGAGAATAAACTATCCAGCTTACCGGGAAACATGGCTGCTAAATCCTTATTTTTAATACTTACCGTTTGATCAATTTGATGCAATAAAGATGAGATAAGTTTTTGCTTTTCATGCGGAATGACTTTGCCTAAAAAACTTAGTTTTTGTTTCGACCATTTGAAATACACCTGATTGTTTGCCTGTTTGAAAATTAAACCTAAGCTAACCCTTTCGGTGGTTACCGGATTAATTACTGCAAATATTATTGAGAAGTAAGATTGTTTCATCGTTGTTGTATTTGAAGAAGATAAATAAAATGTTTGAGTGCTTTTTGTTTCCATAAATCTGAAAACAAATTTTTATGCAAAAGCTCCTTCATCGAAGGCGAGTCGATTTTCCAATCGGGCGGTATGTCGTTGAGAATTTCATCAAGTTGATCCAACGTATTCGTTAAAATCATTAGCCAAAACCACAACAGGTGAGCGGTTTGTATCGCGAAAGACTTTTTGAATGCTCGAAATACTATGTAACCGTTTTATCATTTAGAATCAATGAATTTTTTTTCAAAAGTACGACAAAATATCTGTACCATTTTTACATTTCATTTTGAAATAAAAGCCTTGCAATTCTACCCCCCAATATTTTTCAATGATAATTCAATCAAGGGCTTTGCAATTTCAAAATCCTCGGTGCACTGAATGGTGAATTCTAAATCTCCGGTTCCAAAATGTCCAATATTTCTAACATCTCTGGCCTGCCGGGGCATGTTTTCAAGTTCATCAGGGTTGACCTTCAAAAAAAGTATCATCTTTCTTTTTTGGGATTCTAAGTAGACAAAATTTTGGCTTGTTTTGTATGAGATGTGATTTTTCTTTGGGGTTTCTTCGATTGAGTTGTCAAGGTTAACAATGTATTCCCTTATTTCGTTATGCAAATCCACCAGGTCTTTGTTTAATCTATTTGCATGTTCTTCAAACGTGTAGGTCGCCGTTTTTCGGGTAAGTGCAGCCTTTTTTCCGGCTATAACCATGATCGGATTTTTACCGTCAGTATCAGGTGATGGGTTTTGCGCACCGGATTTTCTAAATACTTCATCAATGCTAATAATCCCGTTTTCATACAATTTGTATTGCCACAATTCGATATTGGAACCCATGACCTGCACAGCATGAAGATCGTATTTTTTGAATTCGGGGGCAATGCAGATAACTCTTACTTCAGACCAATCAATTTCAATAATTTCATTTATGGCTTTATTAACTGCGACTTGAAAATCTCCTTTGTGGTCGGTAATCCAATGCAGATAGTACAAACTTTGATTTATCAATTCCGATGAAGCCACTTTTTTGTATTCGATAATTACGGGATTGTTGTCTTCAGAAATCGCCAGGGTGTCAATTCTTCCGGAATGAAGATTTCCGGTCGAAAACTCGGAAGCAACAAATCTGCAATTAAAAAAAGTCTTCAGGTTTTGTTCAATAAGATTTTGTAGTTCTTTTTCAAGGGCGAACTCCGTAGGTTTTATTCTACAAACGCCTTTGCCTTTAATTTCAAAAATTGCCATGGCTTTAGTTTTTTAAAATCAGTTTGCCTTTTAATTATTTTTATTTTTGAATTGCCCCGTACTTTAGTGCGGGGGTACTTTCAGTGTCTGAATAATTTCCATTTTTTTTTGCCTTTGCCGCAGGCAAAGGCAAAAAAAATGGGTAAGTGAACTCCAATTTATTTGCCCCGGGTTTTAACCCGGGGCAATTCAAAAGTATCTATTTTATATTTAAGCAATATTTAATTCTTTAGTTTTCAAATTTATAAACCGTAGTCGTTTGATACGTCTCCCCGGGTTTTAATTCTGTCGAAGGAAAAGCTGGCTGGTTGGGCGAATCGGGGAATTGCTGCGTTTCTAAGCAAAAGCCATAGTGCTGGTGATACACCTTGCCCTGCTTGCCGCTGATGCTGCCATCCAGGAAGTTGCCCGAATAAAACTGAATGCCCGGCTGGTCGGTGTAAACTTCCATGCTTAGGTCGTTTTCGACTTCGCGCACCACGGCGGCCAGTTGTAGCTTTTGATCGCCCTTTTTGCTTAGTACCCAGGTATGATCGTAGCCTCCGGCTACCTCGGCAATACGCGAGCCGATCGAATGTGGCGCGGTAAAATCCATAGCTGAGTTTTTTACTTCGGCCAGCTCGCCGGTGGGAATCAGGGTTTTGCCCACAGGCAGGTAGCGGTCGGCCACGATTTGTATTTGGTGATCCAGGATGTCGCCTTCGCCCTGCCCCTTGAGATTAAAATAGCTGTGATGCGTCAGATTAAGCACTGTGGTCTGGTCGGTGGTGGCGGTGTAATCAATTTTGAGCGCGTTGTCGTTGGTCAGGGTATAAACCACTTTTACCTCCAGGTTTCCGGGATAGCCTTCTTCGCCATCCGGGCTTTGGTAATTTAAAATTACGCCTGCGCTATCGGCAAAAATAAAATCATCGGCCATCCAAACTACCTTGTCGAAACCCCGGTTGCCTCCGTGCAAATGGTTGGAGCCATCGTTGGCAGCCAGCGGATATTCCTTTCCATCAATGCTAAATTTAGCTCCTGCAATCCGGTTGGCATAGCGGCCAACAATAGCTCCGAAGTAAGGATGCTTTCCGAGGTAGCCTTGCAAACTATCGAAGCCGAGCACTACATCTCTTAGCTTTCCTTCCTTGTCGGGAACCATTAAATGGCTGACGATGCCGCCATAGTTTAAAATTTTAAAAGTCATGCCATTTTCGTTGGTCAGGGTGTATTGAAACACCTTCGCTCCATCCACTTCTCCAAAATAAGATTTACTTAAATTCATTTTCTGATTTGCTTGTTTATGATTTTGTTTTTTTTGATTGGAACATTGCCAAAATAGCAATGGTGTAAATACTATCATTATCAAATACAATTCGATTTTCCTCATCAATTTCAAATTTTAATATTTTGATTACAATGATAGGAAAAATAATATTAAAATCAATAAATGAAAGTGTTTGAAAAAAGCTATCAACATTTAAAAAGTTAGCAATCCACATCAATTTTTCCTGGATTATCCTGGCTACTTTTGCAAAAAGTTTTTTAATGAATTATTATCAGCATATCGAAAGGGCAATAGTTTTTATTGAAGGAAGTCTTTCTTCAAAAATAGTACTCGATGATATTGCTGAAGCTGCCTGTTTATCGAAGTTTCATTTCCACAGAGTATTTTGCGCATTGATGGGCGAAACCGCTGTTGATTACCTTCGTAAGCGCAGATTGTCGAAATCTTCTTATGATTTGTTATACACGGATAAGAAGATTATTGAAATAGCCTTTGAGTATCAGTTTGAATCGCCGGAAGCATTTACACGTGCATTTAAATTGGTATTTAATACTACACCCAAAAACTATCGTGGTGAAAGGATAGAAAGAATTGTGTATGAAAAACAACGCATTGATGAAAATAATTTATCCCATATCCTTCACGGAATAAATAAAAAACCTGCACTTATCGATATTGAAGAAATCAAGATTATTGGTTTCTCGGCCAAAACCTCCATTAAAAACAATAGGATACCCTGCGTGTGGAAGGCTTTTCGGGAAAATCAAAATCAAATAAAAAATGTAAGCCCTGATAATGCAATCATTGGTTTATATGAGAAACCGGTAAACTATTCGATAGAGAAGTTTTCGGAAGAAACGGAAATGAATCTTATTTACGGGAAAGTGGTTGAAGATTTCTCAGCTATTCCTGATAAAATGGTACGAGGAATAGTCCCTCAAGGGAGATATGCAAAATTTACGCACAAGGGCAGTGTTCGTTCAATCAGCCTTACTTACGTTTATATATTCGGCACATGGCTGCCAAAATCAGGGCATACCTTATCCATGAACCCGGATTTTGAACGATTTGATAATCGGTTTGCAGGGGCGTTCAACGAAAAATCAGAACTTGATATTTATGTCGCAATAGCTTAAAATTGGAAAAATGAAAAATAATAAAGCACCACACTTGTATTCATTCTTTTATTTAGTGGCAGGATTTGGTTTCTTGTTCTTCACCAATGGGCGGTGGATTATTCCTATTGCTGCCTATTTGGCTTTTGTATTTTTAATAAGGTTTCTGAGATTACAAAAGCCCTTCAAAGGATTTTTATGGATAGTACTTGCCGGCTGGATTTCAAATATCTTTATTTGGAAAGGCATGATGCCAATTTCAGGTTTTGCTTATTACATTATGGCTTTTATGATGAGCCTGTTTACTGCCTTGGTTTTTCTTATCGACAGGGTTTATTCACAGCGATTGAAAGGAATTGTTTCAACTCTTATACTTCCTTCCGCGTTTGTCCTTATGGATTATATTTCTGTTTCAACAAACCCCGGGGGAACATTTGGAGCTTTGGCGACCACACAATCATCTTTGCCTCTGTTACAACTTATTTCCATAACTGGTATTTGGGGAATAACGTTTATCATTCTCTGGACAGCTTCTACTATTAATTGGCTTTGGGATAATGCTTTTAATAAACAAATCTTAGGTAAAGCATTGTGGATGTACGGGGTACCGCTCATTATTATCATTTCTTACGGACAGATTCGTTTAGCCCTGGACACTACCGAAGGTGTCGTGAAAATTGCTTCTGTCAATATCCCAAAAATGGGAATGCAGCATATTTTCAATGATAAACCGGACTCGGTTAATGAACAGATGAATAGCAGCTTTTTGAATAACTGTGAAATTGCCGCCCGGTCGGAAGCGAAAATTATTTTTGGAAATGAAATAATGCTCAATATGAGTTCAGACAAAGAAGATGCATATTTAGAGAAAGCAAAGGCTGTTGCAGTTAGGAACAATATTTACATAGGACTTCCTTTGCTAATCTATCCTAAAGAGAATCCACGTGCCAAACCGATGAATAAGATTACCTGGATTTCACCCCAGGGAGAAATATTGTTTACCTATTTTAAAGCAAAACCCACTCCCGGTGAAGGCGACTATGGCGATGGCATTATTAAATATTTCGATTCGCCTTATGGGCGTATTAGCTCAGTTATATGTTTCGATATGGATTTCCCTGAACTGATTAAACAGGTAAAATCAATGAATATTGACATCATGCTTGTCCCTGGAAACGATTGGAAAGAGATTACACCTTATCATACCTATGTAGCTTCTTTCAGGGCTATCGGGCATGGTTTTAATCTGGTTCGGTCAGCATCGCGGGGATTGTCCGCTGCGTTCAATTATAAAGGACAGGTTCTGTCATCTCAAAATTATTTTACCACCAACGATGCTATCTTTTATTCCGATGTACCTACCAAAGGACAAAAAACGGTGTATGCTTTACTGGGGGATTATTTTGCCTGGCTTTGTGTTTTTTTCTTTTTATTTGCCACAGGCAAAATTATTTGGAAAAATTCATCTGCAAAATTCAACAACTCATCGCATTAAATTATGATTTATACATGAAAAAAAGTTCCTTTGTCGGGAAATATCAAATCATCTAAATTTTAAAGAGATGAAAAAAATAATTATCCTCCTGGTTTTTTCTTCCCTTATTTTATTTAATATGAATATAATGCAAGCGCAAACATCAGCAACAAAACTTGATCAGCTTGAGTTAATGAAAAAGTTTATTGGGAATTGGAAGGGTGAATTCGGAGACAATTCAGCATTTACGAGTGAAAACAAAGCGTTTGCAAACGGAATGATATCGATGAGCCGTATTACTAAAAATGGAGAAACTATCGAATCTGTTGCGCAACTTTATGGCTACGATAGCAAAACCGACAAATTTATTATAGCAGAACTTAAAGCATCTTCTCCGGTCATCGAAATTTGTTCAACCTGGTTTACCTCGGCCAATGCAGGCGAAATTATTATCACCAACCCGGAGGATGCTCCTTTTAGGTTTAAATTTGAATTCAAAACCCCGGATTTGCTTGAGCAAACTGCCATACAAGACAATAAGGTGGTGAATACAATTTTGCTTGAGCGGGTGAAGGAAACTAAAAAATAATCAAATCATTTTGTCAAAATGTTTTAATATTAAACATCTGTATGTTTAATATTAAAACATTTGTGTATTTTTGTGATGAAAAATTAATATCACGAAAAATATGACACAAAAAGAAATAGGCAAACGAATTGCTGAAATTAGAAAAAGCAAAGGGTATTCTCAGGATGACCTGGCAAAGATGCTAAACATCAATCGGCCGGCAATGACCCAAATTGAATTGGGCAAAAGAAATTTGACTGTTTTGGAGTTACAGGAAATCGCCAATAGATTCTCCTTTTCAATTGATAAACTATTGTCTTATGATTTTACACTTACTGACCATTTGTTAAATGAAGATGGAAACGAAGAAAAAGAGGAGTATCGGGTTTCAGTACCGGAATTGAAAGTAAATAAGTTTAAAGATATCTTACTCTATATTTTAGAAAAATGTGCAGGCAAACCCAATGTTGGCGAAACCCTCTTGTATAAATTACTGTATTTTTCTGACTTTAATTACTACGAACTCTATGAAGAGCACCTAAGTGGTGCCGAATATCGCAAGTTGCCTTATGGTCCTGTCCCTCAAAAACTGGATACAATTATTAGTCAAATGATTGCCGGTAAGCAATTAAAAAGATTTAAGGTGAATTATCATGGCTATTCTCAAACAAGATATATTCCATTAACAAAGCCCAATTTGTCGAGTTTAAATGCCCGCGAAAAGGATGTAATTGACAAAGTTATCGACCAGTATTCTGATTGGTCTGCATCATCTCTTAGTGAGTATTCTCATAAGGATATGCCTTGGTTAGCATCCAAAGATGGAGAAGTGATTGATTACGAATTGGCTTTTTACCGGGCAGCCCCATACACGGTTAGAAATTATGATGAAAATGAGCATGCGCTATGATATTTGAAGAATTAAGTGAATTTGCCAAAGACATCAAGAAACTTTCAAAGAAACATAGAATGCTTTATGAAGATATCGAAATACTAAAAAAAGTTTTAACTGTAAATCCTAAAGAGAAACCTCCGTTTAGTTACAGGATCGATGGTTTGGGAATTGAAACTTGTGTGATAAAGGTGAAGAAAATTGCCAGCAAGAGCTTTAAAGGAAAAGGTGTTAATTCTGGTTTTCGAATAGTATATGCACATTTTGAAAATGAAGACAAAATAGTTCTGATTGAGATATACCATAAATCAGTCAAGGAAATTGAAGATAAGCAACGCATTCTCAATAATTTTAAATAATGGATTTTCAATTTCAGTAAACAGACAGCAAAAGCTCAGCGCAAACCTAAATCACCACAAACCCGCCTTAAACAAATCATCCATGGTCAGCTCGTTCAGAATTGGATTGGAAGAGCAAATATGGCAATTACTACTCTTTATCCCTCAACTTTTTCTGCTCATTATGTTGTAGATATTTTCTGGAAGAAACTATACTTTCGCCCGTTTGTTTTTCGATGGAGTTTCGGGCTTGCTTGGCCGCATCGCCACCTTTGCGAGCTATCTCTTTGCTTTGCGAAAAGTTTCCGGTAATGCGTAAAAGTTGTTTTGTATCTGCCACATCGGTCAAGCGAATTTTCCCATCAGGAGCGGGCATTTTCAAACCGTTACAATTTGTAACGGTTTCATTTCCCTCATCAGTAAGTCTCTTTTTTAAGACTCTCCAATAGGTCTGTGGATTTGTGCTTTCTGAAAGTACGGCAACCACATCAACAATAGAAAAATACCATTTCTCACGCTCATCGTCCCAATGGACACGGACTTGTTTCTGGTCGAATAGTTTTATAGCGGTTATTTTGGTCATAGTTTTTTTATAAAATTCATAAACATTATAGTGTAACAAATGTAAAAAGAAATGCTTAAATGATAAAAATTGCACAGCCTTTCATTTTGCACCCGATAGCGACATATTTGAAAGAATCCCCTTATAATGTACCCGATAAGGTATAATATTTATTAAAATTGAAATGTCATACCCGATAAGGTATAATATTCAAAATAATGTTACTTTTACACCCGAAAAGGTATAAAATATGAAATTGAATGAATTCGTGAAAGAAAGAAGAAATAGTGTAAAACTTACACAACCCGAACTGGCGCAGAAAGCAGGCGTTGGTTTACGTTTTCTGCGAGAACTGGAACAAGGCAAGGAAACCTTACGTTTGGATAAGGTAAACCAGGTTCTACAATTATTTGGGTTTGAAGTGGGTCCCATCGATAAAAACTTTAATCCAAATTCCTGATTGAAATGAGAAAAGCAGAAATCAAAATCCGTGACAAAACAGCGGGCTGGCTCACCCAGGGTGAGGACGGATACCATTTTATTTATGATAAAATGTATTTGCACTCTGAATCTCCTGTACATGTTAGCCTTACCCTTCCTATCCAGGAAGAACCCTTCACTACAAAGGTCATGTTCCCATTTTTCGATGGATTAATCCCGGAAGGATGGTTATTGGACATTGCCGAAAAAAATTGGAAACTGAACCCACGAGACAGGATGGGCTTGCTGTTGGCTTGTTGCAAAGATTGTATTGGTGCTGTAAGTGTTCACCCTGTAAATGAAGACACATTATGACAGCAAAGTGTTTATATTGTTACCAGCCAATTACATCTGATGAGGGTGAATTTCATGCTTCATGCAGTAAAAAGATATTTGGGCAGCCGCAACCACCATTATTGCCTTATAGCGAAAATCAACTCGAACTTCTGGCAACGGAGGTAATAAAAAGCCAAACCTCGATTACCGGTGTTCAACCCAAACTTTCGCTCCATATTACTGCTGGAGATAAAGATGGTTCTGCCAAAAGGTTCACTATTGTTGGACTTTGGGGTGCTTATATTTTAAAACCACCCACACCAAACTACCCACAGCTGCCAGAAGTTGAAGACCTGACGATGCATCTGGCAAGTCTTGCGAAAATCAAAGTAGCTCCACATAGTTTAATCAGGTTGCAATCAGGTAATTTGGCATACATCACCAAACGAATCGACCGGGTGAAACAACAAAAACTGGCAATGGAAGATATGTGCCAGCTTACCGAGCGATTAACCGAAGATAAATACCATGGAAGCTATGAACAAATTGCCAAGACCATCCAAAAATATTCTGCAAACCCTGGCCTGGATGTGGTGAACTTTTTCGAGCTGGTACTTTTTTCATGGTTAACGGGCAATGCCGACATGCACTTAAAGAATTTCTCACTATTTCAACAACCTGGTTTCGGCATGGTATTTTCGCCGGCATACGATTTAGTGGCAACAGTACTGGTAAATCCAGCCGACAAAGAAGAACTGGCTTTGACACTAAATGCGAAAAAGAAAAAAATTAAAAAGACTGATTTTATCGCCGCATTTAATACTTTAAATCTTGATCAAAAACAGCAGTTCAATATCTTTAATAAAATGATAAAGGCAAAACAAGCCTGGACAGGTATGATTGGCATGAGTTTTATCAGTCAGGATTTTAAAGACAAATACATCGAAATGCTCAGTGAACGAATTGAAAAAATAAGTTAAAAAATCAATAGCATCAAAGGAAGTGGCTTTTGAAATATTTTTCTTGCTAATCAAATTCATAAATATTATAGCGTAGCAAATGTAAAAAGAAATGCCTTTACCCCGTAATGGAATCAATATAAACCCGGCACAAACAAATCATCCATTTCCAGTTCGTTTTGAACCAGGCCGGTAGAATACATATTTTGTTGCAGGCCAAAAGTTGTAATCATGCACAGGAAAACAGATTTGCGTGTTGCGGTTTCCTGCTTAAATGCCCCGATTTGATTGCGCAATTCGGCGGCATATTTTTTTGTGATGGTGTAGGGGTTAATCGAGAATTTGATTTCGCATATATTAATCACCTGGTCCCGCCGATCGATAATCAAATCAATTTGTGCGCCCGTGTCGGATGTGCTGCTTCGCCACGAAGAAATGCTGGTGAAAACGCCGCTGATGCCAAGCGCATGTTTTATTTGCGGAAGATGATACATGCAAACTTGCTCGTAAGCATAGCCGCTCCAGGCCCGGTATTTTGGCGTGTCAATGGCACTAAGCCAGGTGTTGTTATCCAAGGGCTGCGTGCCTTCGATAAATTTCAGATAAAAATGTGTGTAAAAATCCACCAATTGGTAAAGGCTGTTTCTCAATTTTTTCCCGAAAGGTGTGTATTTCCTGATGAAGCCACTTTCTTCGAGTTCGTTAATTAAACGCGTTGTACTACCAGCGTTGGGCAAAGCCGAAATCCTGATTATCTCGTCCCGGGTCAAGCCCTTCGATTTTTTGGCCAATGCTTTAATGATGCTTACGTGCCGCTCGTGATTGCTAAACAGGGAGCGATACAAGTTTGTAAATTCCGTGCGCAACAATCCGGTTTCCGAAAAGCAAATCTGCTGGATGTTTTGCGTGGCACTCAGGCCTACCTCCAGCTCATCCCAGTAAAATGGGATGCCCCCGAAAGCCATGTAAAGCTGGATGATTTGATAGCGGTCGAGCACAATGTTTCGCGCTTGCAAATATTTTTCGCACTCGTGCAAAGTAAAAGGCAGGAGCTTGATTTTTTTTGTTACCCTGTTGTGAAGCCCGTCTTTATTGTTGATGAGTTTATTGGTCATCCATGATGTTGCCGATCCGCACACAATCAAAAGGATATCGCTTCGCGCCGATGCCCAGCTATTCCAGAAATGCTCCAATCCCTGGATAAATTTGGAGTTGCGCGTGTCGAACCAGGGTAGCTCATCGATAAAAACAACTTTACGACCTTTTTGCTTTTCCAGATAAGCAGTCAGTTGCAAAAATGCTGTAAGCCAATCGCCCGCCGGCTCATAGTCGCTTTTTGAATCATGCCTTGCCAAGGCCAAATGAAAGTTGGAGAGTTGTTGGCTCAAAGTAGCATTGGCCAGCCCGGTAATCTGGAAAGTGAATTTGCCTTCAAATGCAGAACGGATCAAAAAAGTTTTGCCCACCCGCCGTCTTCCATACATGGCCACAAATTCGGAATTTTTGGAGGCGTACATCGCATCCATAATTGAAAGCTCTCTGTCTCTGCCTATTACATTTTTCATATTATTTCAATTTGGCTTTAAATGTAATAATATTATAGTTATAGCCAAATATAATTTTGATTTGGCTTTATCTCTGTTTTAATTCCTACTTATAGCCATATTGAAAATCATAAATCAACAATTGAGTTTTGGGCATAATTATTATTTTTGCTTAATAAAATTAGAAAAGATGTGGGGCGAATTAAATAAAAACCGGAAGAAGCATCTGACACTGAATCTTCAGGATATTTTAGATTACGAAAAGTTCAGCATGATTTCGATAATTTTCCATTCTACAAAAATTGAAGGCTGCTCTTTATCAGAATTGGATACCCGGATACTTTTAGATAAAAATATTACTGCAAAAGGGAAACTCCTGGCGGATCATCTGATGATAAAAGATCATTACCATGCCTTTTTGTTTGCCAAAAGCGAGGCTAAAAAAAAGCGCGAGTTATCTGTATCTTTTTTGCAAGAAGCCTGCTCCATCCTGATGAAAAATACCGGGCAGCTTATCAATGCCATCGGAGGAACCTTTGATACCTCGAAGGGTGATTTAAGATTGGCAGAGGTGTATGTGGATAAAAAATATTTTCCGGATTTTAAGAAAGTTCCAGTGATGCTCAGGCACTTGATGGAAGGCATCAATCAACGATTATCTTCTGTTTCGGACGATGATGAAATTTTGTGTCTTGCAGCAGATTTGCATTATAATCTGTTTAACATCCATCCTTTTGCTGATGGCAATGGCCGGCTATCACGGCTGTTTATGAATTACATCCTCATGTATTTCGACCGACCGCTCGTTAAAATTTTTACCGAAGACCGGGCAAAATATATTGATGTACTGAACAAAACAGAGGAAGAGGAAGACCTTTCTGTTTTTCGGGATTTCATCGCAAAACAACAGAATAAGTTTTTCAAGTCAGAGATTAAAAAATACAATAAAAAGGGATCGGGATTCACGGTAATGATTTAGACATTCATCCATCCACCCTAAATAAATTCCCGGGTTTTGCTATTTTAATGCGCATCTGCGGCAGCAGAAATCTATTTTCTCCCTTTTAGAAAAAATTACTTTTGCAGCCAAAATTATGAAGATATGAAATCGATAGCTGTTTTTTGTGGATCGAGTGTAGGCGGTAATGAGCTTTATACGCTTCGGGCAAAAAGCCTGGGCAAGCTGCTAGCGCAAAGAAGTATCCAACTGGTTTATGGTGGCGGAAATATTGGCTTGATGCGCAAAATTGCCGATGCTGTTTTGGAGCATGGCGGCAAGGTAACGGGCGTAATGCCGGCTTTGATTGCCGACCGGGAAATTGTTCACCGGGGACTTAGCGAGCTGCACATCGTGGACACCATGCACGAACGCAAGGCTTTGATGGCCGAGCTTTCGGATGCTTTTATTGCCATGCCCGGTGGCTTCGGCACCATCGACGAGATGTTTGAAATAATGACCTGGAACCAATTGGAAATCATTAGCAAACCCGCAGCCTTATTCAATATCAACGGGTATTTTGATCCCTTGCTCGGTTTTATCGATCATGCCATCCACGAAAAATTTGTAAGGCAGGAGCATCGCAATAATCTGATTGTGGAGGATGACGAAGAACGTTTGTTGGATAAATTGCTGGTTCACCGTCCGGCCAAAGCCCACAAATGGATCGACATGCTAAAAAAAGATCTGATATAATTTTTTTATCCCATGGAAATAATAGGCATAACAGGAACACTGGGCGCAGGTAAGGGAACAGTGGTTGATTTTTTGAAACAGGAAAAGGGTATGGCTCATTTTTCTGTTCGCGATTTTCTGATCAAAGAAATCCTTGGCCGGGGCTTAACCGTTGACCGCGATAGCATGACCCGTGTTGCCAATGAGTTGCGCCAGCAAAACTCGCCTTCCTATATCGTGGATCAGCTTTATGAAGAGGCTCTCAAGTCGGGAAAAAATTGTGTGATAGAAAGCATAAGAACCCCCGGTGAGGTAGTAAGCTTGTGCGAAAAAGGAAATTTTAAACTCTTTGCTGTGGATTGCAATCCACGCCTTCGCTATCAAAGGATTAAAGCCCGTGCCTCGGAAACCGATCAGGTAAGCTACGAAACCTTTTTGGCCAACGAGAAGCGCGAAATGACCACTACCGATCCCAACAAGCAAAACCTGAAAAAGTGCATCGAAATGGCCGATTTCGTTTTCGACAACAGCGGCACCGTGAGCCAGCTCAATGCCAAAGTAGCGGAAGTAATTCGCGGTTTAGGATTAAAGCCGGGCTGCTGAAAACCCGATAGGTTTTAAAAAGCGCTGTGTAATATTAGTCCATAAAGTCGATGCTTTGAATTGCCCCGGGTTTTAACCCGGGGCAAATGAGCTTGGCGTTGACTCCCCCGCGATTTCGCCACGCCGCAGGCGTGGCGAAATCGCGGGGGATTTTCATCTTAGCCATCAAATCCTCGCCCTAAAGGGCAAGGCAATTCATAATTCAAATAACTTACTAAAAAGACAAGCACTAAATAATTTTCCAGGCTCCCTTATCGAAAATAAACCGTTCAGGATCGGGCGAAAAACCTTCACCATCAAATTCTACCCAGCCATCGGGAAGGTAGGCCAACTGGTCTATTCCTTTTTTATGTGCCGTTTGTCCCTGGTGTTTTACAATTACAAAAAGCCCCGGCCTGGCATAATCGAGTAAGGCTCCCGATTCGCAAATCACCGGCTCGTTTTCAGGAATCAGGCTAAGCAGCTTCTCGAAGGGTTCGCGGATATGCTTGTCGATGGTTTGCAGATAAAATACCCGCGAGGCTCCGGCACGCAGCATCCGCGAGCTGTCCTTGGAAGTAGTCGGGTTGCCTTCCTCGATAATCTGAAAAGTGGAATTGCTGAATAAAACCTTTTGCCCCGGATCTTGCTGGTGCAGATGTGGCGAAACCTTTACCGCCACCACCTCATGGCTTTTGGCCGTTTGCCCAATAATCCGGCAGACAAAGCTGGTTTTTCCCACATTGCGGCCTGTGCCAGCGATGAGCAGGAGCTTAGGAAGATTTTTGAGATTCGATGTGTTAATTTTATCCTCCAAAAACATGAGGTCTTTCTTTGAGTTGATATTGTAAAATAGAGAAGGTTTTAGTTTAGAATCCTCGGATACCGTCAAAATATTTGCCTCGCAATTTTTTATCAAATCCAGCATTTTAAAGGTTTTTGCACGAATCCGTTTTTCAAAGGCTGGTATCAGCGATTTGCGATAAGCCGCGCACAGGGGTTCGTAAAAACCATCGCCATGCCGGGGAAGGGCAGCATCAAAATCTGCGATATATTCAAGAATCACAGTTAGAGCCTCAACTTGTATCAGGGGCATATCGCACGAAAGCACCAGGCAGACTTCGTTTTTGGCTTGCTTCATACAAGAATAAATCCCGCCCATTGGCCCTGCATCCGGAATTTCATCCGCCACCACCTGATAGCCCAAATGGTGATAAGCATCCGAATTGGCACTTATCAATAGCTCGTTGCACAATGGCTTTAGCAACTCGATGGCATAAACGATCATGGCTTTCCCCTGATATTGTATCAGCCCTTTTTCGCTGCCCATGCGGCTGCTTTTGCCTCCGGCAAGAATAATTCCGGTGATGTTTATATTGCTCATTTGCTTCGCGTAATTTATTGTTTCATCAATGACTACCAATGCCGAAAAACCAGAAATCTGCGATTTCATAGTTTTTCGTGCATCCTCGAAAATTTACGAAAATCGAAGATTTTCTAATTTTCGGGGTGACCACCAATGACTACCAATTCCCACGCGCCCCCTAATCCCCTTCAGGGAAGCCAGCCCACACATCTGACCAATGACCATCAATGACTATAAATGATAATCAATTACGCGCGAAGCGCAAATCACCATCAATTACACCCATTTACGCGCGAAGCGCAAATTACCATCAATTCCAACAAATTACCTAATTCCAACAAAAAAAGCCGTACCACGATTAAATGATACGGCTCTTGATGTAAGCTATGAAAAAGTTATACTATTTGGCCATTGGGTTGGATGGATCGGCAATCCATTCGTTGTAAGCACCGTCATATACTTTTACATTGGTGTAACCTGCACCGGTAAGTGCCACAAAAATGGGACATGCACGTACACTGGTTTGGCAGTAAGTAATGATTTCCTGATCGGGACTTAGGCTATGCTTTTTGGCAACAGCCAGAATCTCATCTTTGGATTTAAAATCGCCATTATCGGTCAAAAACTCTTTGTATTCGATATTCACGGCTCCTTTGATATGGCCTTTGCTTACGGGCTTTTCGCTGGTACCATTGAATTCGTTGGCAGCACGCGAATCGATCACCACAGCATTGCTGTTGGCCAGGGCTTTTTTTACCTCATCTATGTTGGCGATGATGGCCTTGTTTACCTTGGGCGTAAAAGTAGTGGGCTGAACTTTGGAAGCACCGGCAGTAAGCGGCAGCCTTACATTGCGCCACTCGCCTTCCATGTCCTTGTGCAACAAGCGCACGTTTTCAGCGCCAACATATTTCAAAATCCAATACACACGGCTGTTGTATTTGCTCGAACCATCATCGTAAATAATTACAGGGGTGGAATTGCTAATCCCGTTCTCGCCAAAAATCCTGGCCAGGTCTTCGGGCGATTTTATCAATCCTTCGATATCACCCGCTTTGTAAAGACTCTTGTGCGAAATGAAAACCGCATTGGGGATGTGCTTTTTGTAGTTATCCTCGGTGCTGGCCTCAACCACCACGATACTCTTGTTCTTTTTCAATTCGACCATAAAATCTTTGGCCGAAATCAAATCCTGTGCTTTGAGGTTAGCACCCAGCAGGAGAATTAAACTTAATAAAATAGTTGGGAATCTCATTTTAATCATTTTTTGAGGTTATACAATTGTGTTTATCTTTCGTATTAAAAAATTACCTGAAGCTGTGCATAAAAAGCATTATTGGCTTTATCGATGCCGGCAAAATCGTTGAGAACATAGTTAAGCTGAAGCCGGGTCCATTCGTTAAAGAAATAGTTAAGACCTACGGTAGTTGAACTCTTCAGATTATTGTCCAAATCAGTGTTGGCATCATAGCTTTCGTATTTCACCACTGGTTGGATGTTCCAGGGCGTTTTGTAAAGCAGCATTGTTGCAAAGCCGCTTTTTTTGGTATCGCCCGAATTGGGAACAATTTGAATGGGTTCGCCACAGCCGCCACCGGATATTTCGAAACCATCATCAGAACCGCCAATATATTCGCCTTGAAACAGGAAGTTGAATTTTTCAACTGAAATATCGGCACCAAAGCGTGTAAGTTTATCATTATCACTCTGGCTGTCTTTTAGCACCTTACCGGTTTTGAAACTACCGCCAATATGCAAAAAATCCAGAGGCGACACCACCAGGCGTGCAGTTATTGTCTTGTTTTTGTTGATATCAAGAGCATTGGCTCCGGTACCATTGGTAATAGCAAGTTTCCAATCCAGCACATTGTGTTCCTTGTCGAAGAGCGGCATGCCGCCATAGATCATAATACCAAGGTCGCGAAAGGGGCTGGCCATTTCATCTACCACCAGTGAACGGCGTACGGTATGCAATTTTTGACAAGGGGTAGAAAGTTCCAGGCCAAAAGGCTGCTTAAATTGTCCAACAGTAATGTTGGCCAAGGGGCCCAGGCGATGCCAGGTAATAAAAAAGTCGAGCAAATAGGGGCCGCCGATTTTGGGGCTGAACTCAGCCAGCGCGTAGTAGCTAAAGTCGTAAGGAATGGTTCCCATAACGCCTATACGGGCGCGCTGAAAGTAAAAGTTGTTTGTAGCATCGCCCTGGTTCTCGTTAAATTCGTACTGGGGTTGCAAATAGCCCATTACGTTAACGCCGTCTTCGGATTTGGCTTCCATACAGCCTTGTGCTTCAACCATTGCCGGAGCCAGCATTGCCAATGCAAATAGAGCAATAAATAGTCTTTTCATATTAATTAATAGTTTTTTGATTTTTAATTTTATCGTAGAAGAGAGATAATTATAGCAATGAAAACAACAAAAGTGAACCCTATTTTCCTGAGTCCACTTTTGTTAGTTTTTAGTACCTTATTTACCTGAGAAAACCAAATCGAAATTTTTGGTTTCAGTATCTGCCGAAAACTTGTGGCTTTCCAGATTGTCGTAAATCATGCCGTTGGCACCAAACTTAAGGCTGTAAGCATCGTAGCCCATAACAGTAAGATAGGCAGTAACCATCGATGAGGTTTGGCCTGTCCAGCAGTAGGTAAGCACTTTACCGCTACCATCCAGATAAATGTATTCGCCATCTTGCAGCGACAAGGGAAGCACGCGGTGTGCAGTAGTGATGTTGCCATAATGCTCAACATGCTCCAACTGCCAGTAGTTGCTGATGAAATAGTCGTTTGGATTGTCAAGTACAACGGTATTATCAACACCTTTAAAACCACCAGCGAGGAGTTTTGCAACGCGATCAGTCAGAATTTCTCCCATATTATCAGTTTCATAAAGCAATTCGGGTGCAGTCATCGATGCGTTATCAGCAACCGCGCCGGGAGCATCTGTCCAGTTAGCATTGCCAATAGCAACACTTCCGGTGTGAGATGTCCATGGACCAGCTGTTGCAGGATTCCAACTGCTCATTCCCCACTTCAGCACTTTGGCGGTAGGATAGCCGCTCAATCGGAGTGCAACCACAGCATGTCCGGCGTTTTGTCCGGTGTAGCAGGTTACCACAATGGCTTTGCCATTGTGATCGGCAGCCTTTTCGAGCAAATTATCAAAGCTGGCAAGCACAGCACCAGCAATATGACCGGTATTATAATCGGCTTCGTTACGGATATCGATGATATAAAAATCGTCCATGGCAGCCTCTACATCAGCAGCTCCAATGATCCAGGTATTCAGCACATCAGATACATCCATGTTGTTGTCGATCATATAGGTTTTGAAATCTGCAAAGCGATCCTGAGCTTCGGGTTTTGGGTCATCGCCATCGTCACTACAACTGGTTATTACCAACATTGGCAAAATGGCAAAAAATGTGGCAAATCTTAATAAGTTCTTCATAATACTTTACTTTAAATTTGTTAGTTTTACAATAGTTTTTGATAAATGATAATTCGTGTTTACAGCTTAACAACTGTTTATTTGTTAACAATAACTCGGAAAAAAAATGACCCGCAGGTCAGTTTTAATTCTTGATTAATTTCTGTTTGCAAAACTATACACGAAAAACACAGTAGATGACAGATTTAGGCCTAAAGGCGATATGAAAAAGATTGTCATGGGTCAGTTAATTATTGATTTGTATCATTTATTTATTTGCCCTACGTTTGTTTTTTTAATAATAACATATTAATAGCTGAAATGAATAATAAATACATACATACCTGCTCATCGCTGGTTAAAGACGATGCTTGCTTCAACTTGTTAACGCCCGATGAACTGGCTATGGTCGAAGGCAATCAAGTAGTTTTGAATTATCACAAGGGAGAAATTATTTGTAAGCAGGGATCGCAGGCAAGCCATATTGTGGTGCTACAAAAAGGGCTGGTAAAAGCCTATCTCGAAGGGAGTCCCAAAAACATCGTAATAACCATTATGCCTCCCGGGCAAATCATTGGGTTGCCTTCGATTCTTGAAGGGAATACGGCCTTTTTGTATTCGGCTTCAGCCTATATCGATACTACAGTAAAGATGATTAACATCGATATCATCAAGCAGCTCATCAGCCAAAATGCCAGCTTTGCCGCGCGCATTATCCATATCCTCAACGAAAACACAGCCCAGAACTACGGCCGGTTTTTCAGCCTGATGCAAAAGCAGTTGCACGGTCGCATGGCCGACATCCTTTTGTGTTTATCGCAGCGCATCTTCAAAGCCCATAGTTTCACCCTGCCACTTTCGCGTACCGATTTGGGCGAGCTTACCGGCATGTCCACCGAGAGTGTGATTCGCATTTTCAAAGATTTTAAAGAAAGTAAGATGATCGCCGTACAAGGCAAAACCATCGACATCCTGGATTTTGACAAGCTGGAGATGATCAGCGAAAAGGGTTAGGTAGGCGGGGGAAGCTATGCATTTTCCTAAGGGCGTTTTGGGTGTCTTTTCGGGGGGTGTTTTCCAGTGAAGATTTTAAAATCGTTAACGACTTTAACGTTCTTAGAGGAAAATCGGAAATCCCCAAGCGCAGCTTACTGCATCTCATGCTTTTTTTTAGTAATGTATCCGAGGCGCAAGGAGTAAAATATGCCATCCAGGGTGCTTTGGTAAAATTTGATATTACCACGAATCACAAACTTGTCCTTTTCCCTCAGGATTATTACAACGGTTATGAATTGGGGTTTTTGGTAAAACACAATCCGAAGGATACTTTTATAGATTTGTCGGTCGGCCTGCGGTACGAGGAATTACGTTACAGTTTGTATAATCTTAATTTTATCAACCTGCCTTTAGGTCTCGATCTTGTTTTTGGAAAAAAGGCCGGAGTTCTTATAGGTGGCAGTATTAAATTTAAATACTTAACAAGGGAGACCAAAGATCAAACCTATTCGGATAACAATGCGCAACGATTGTATTATTCCTTTGCCGCAAGACTTGGGCTATTTTTAACCTTGGATAAAATTAAAATCCAGTTATTTCCGCAAATCGAATCCATCCAAAATCCAATATTTATTGCAAAGTACGACCATTACATCAACCGGGTTTCGTACAATCTGGCTATCATTTTCTAAACGCTCCAATCAATCTCCTTTTTGCCTTTTTCCTTTAGATATTGATTTGTTTTGGAAAAATGCTTGTTGCCAAAAAAACCACGATGCACCGAAAACGGCGATGGATGTGGCGAAGTAAGCACGCAATGACGCTTGCCGTCGATCAGCGATTGCTTGGCAATGGCATAGTTGCCCCAGAGCAAAAAAACCAGGCTTTCTTTGTCGTCCGAGAGTTTTTTGATGGCTGTGTCGGTAAACATCTCCCAGCCCTTGTTTTGGTGCGAACCAGCCTGCGAAGCTCTAACGGTAAGTGTTGCGTTGAGCAGCAGCACGCCTTGCCTTGCCCAGTTTTCGAGATTTCCTTCGCGGGGGATAGGCAAGCCCAGGTCATCGTGAATCTCCTTGAAGATATTTTGCAGCGAGGGCGGCTGTTTAATCCCCGGAGGTACCGAAAAACTTAAACCATGAGCCTGTCCCGGCCCGTGATAAGGATCCTGCCCCAATATAACCACCTTTACTTCATCGAAGGGTGTGAAGTTGAAGGCGTTAAAAATTTGTGAGCCTGGCGGGAAGATGCGGTAGTGTTTTTTTTCCTCCGTCAAAAAATCTTTTAGCCGGGCGAAATAGTCCGCTTCAAAGGCGGTTTTTAATTTCTCGTTCCAGCTTTCGTGGATTTGTGGATTTACAGATGCCATAATTTATCCTTAGTTTTGTAGCCTGATTATGTACAATCGGCAATATTAAGTTTAAAATTCAGTTAATTAAAAAATTTCAATAATCGCTGCCAGCGTTATGGCAGACATAGAAAACAACAATTATAAACGCGTAAAAGTATGAAAAAAGTAAGTAGAATATTGGCATTTTTGGCAATCGTAGTTCTTTTGGGAACGGTAATAAGCTCGTGCAAATCCACGCAGGACTGCTCGGCCTACGGCGAGGTAAAAAAATTCCAAAAAGAATCGCGCAGGTAGTTTGCACCGATCACTTCAAAAAATACCGATGCCCCTCAGGCCTTTGATGAAAGCAGCATGAAGCACTTGCTTAAAATATCACTCTTGTTTTTGTTCATCGGGATTTCATGCACAGGCTTTGCCCAATCCGAAGAAGATCCGAACTTTGAGGAAATCGACACCATCCTCAACAAGGTAATCCTGAAAAAAGAAATCTCGGGTGGCGTGATGCTTTATACCCGGGGCTTTGGATTCTTGTTCCGCAAGAGCTTTAACGAAAACGCCTTCCGAAAAAATGTTTTTGAGCTAGAAGTTTTTGGCATAAAGGGCGACAAGCAGGTGCGCATCAATTACTACGGCTCCTATTTTAGCAATGCCAGGAGTTACGTTTTTGGTAAACTGAACAAGGTATATAACCTGCGTGCCGGGCTGGGTCGTCAGCACCGGATCAACAGTAAGCCCTATTGGGGAGGCGTGGAAGTGAGGTTTGCCTATTACGGAGGCATTAGCATCGGCATAGCCAAACCCATCCATCTCTACATCATTAGCCAAAGTAACACCAACGACTATGAATCCAAAAAATACGATCCCGAAAAGCATTTTATCGAAAACATATACGGGCGCGCTCCTTTTATCGATGGCATCCAGGAAACCAAATTCTACCCTGGCTTGTATGCCAAGGCCGGACTGATTTTTGACTTCGGCCAGTACAAAACCAGCATCAAAGCACTAGAGGCAGGAGCGTCTATCGACGGCTATCCCATCCCCATCCCCATCATGGCCTTCCGTGACAAGCACTATTATTTCCTTAATTTCTACATCAACTTCACCTTTGGGAAACGGTATAATAAGTTTTGATCTGTTATTTCCCCAATTCAATTACCGAAATAATATTGGAAAACGCTGCATCGAAATAAATCAAATGTGCAGCTTTTAGATCTTCGAGGATTTCCTTTAAATGTTTCTCGGTGATTTGTGGGAATGCTGTTTTGATGTCGGGATAGAGCTGGGAAAATGAATATACTTTTTGCTCAACAGCTTTTAAAACAAAGCCATACCAGGGGTTTCCAAAAACAATATTCTCGATTTCCACGTCATTGCAATATTCGCTGTAGTAATAAACACCCTTGTTCTCCTGGATAATATAGCGAAAGCGATTGATTTTGTAATAGTTTTCGATCTCGGTCAGCTTTTCCCACTCCCTGGCATTGGCCGGTGTATTTTTTTTGTATCTGAATAAATGAAAGCGATTTTCGTTGTCAGAAAAATAATCCGGCATCAAATAACTAAGATCATCACCATCGTAATTCTCCCTTTCAGAAGCAGGCATCGCTGCATAATATTTTGTCATCGACGAAAGCACCAAATCCACGTATATATGCGAAAAGTCCACCACGCTATCTCTGTAAAAGAATCGCAAAAAATGCAGGTTCTTTAAACATTCCTGCACGTCATCTTCGGATTCGCCCGGTATGTGCTTAATTACATTTACCACCGGATTAATTCCATTTTTTAGCGAATATTTAACAAATAAAATATTATCAGAAAAGCTATTGCTCTTGCTCATTTTTTGCAATAAGCCATCGGAAAGGCCATCGTAGCCGATAAAAATATTTTTGAATCCGGCAATGGCCATTTTCTCCATCAGCCGTGCATCAAAAAATTTATTCGGGATAATCTCGGCCCAAAACATGTAATCTTCTTCGCTACGATACCTCAGGGCGATAATTAAATCAAGTAGCTCCTCGAAATGCTTCAGGTTTCCAAAAGTATCGCTATCCACAAACGAAAATTGCGTGGTGCCATATTCCTGATTGAGATCTTCGATTTCTCTTACGATACATTCGGGACTTCGACTTCTAAGTTTATAGCCTTTGTTAAAATCGCAAAACTTGCATTTTCCCCAATGGCATGAGCGAATGGTGTTGATAGGGAAGTTAATTTTATCGGTATCCAAATGCGCCGGGAGGGTGTTTACATAGTCGCTGTAGTCAGGAAAAATATAGTTATCAAAATCCAGGTATTCACTCTTGCTTGTGGAGGATGGTTTGAGCTCGTGCGAATCACGGTAGATCAGGCGAGGTACGCTGCCAAAATCAGGGTTTTCTTTTTTGAGTTGTTGCGATAATTCTAACAATTGATATTCCCCTTCGCCCCAGCAGCCAAAGTCGAAATGTGTACACAGCTTCAAGGCTTCGTGCGCTGCATCCTTGCTTCCAAATCCGCCAACAACAATTTTTACTTCCGGTGCAATTTTTTTGATTTCTTCGGCCAGGATCATCCCCGGGATCCATTGGTAATATTTTGCGCTGATCCCAAAAAGCGAAACCTCATCAAAATCAATAGCCTTTAATTCCTTTTGAATGATTTCGGTAATTTGTTTCTTTTTGTTTTCTAAAAATTTTGAATAAAAATTTGAATCTTCGATGATGCGCCCGGGATCAAGTTTTTGCAGCAGCGAAATAATTCGCTTGTTGCCTTTCAGGTTTTCGTTGCGATCGTTAATCATCGAAAGAAAAGGCAGTATCCTGACTTCGGTATCTTCGCTTTCCAGATAATCCGACATCAGCGACAACAAGAAATTCCAATATTTTATTTCCGTCTCAAAACCATTATTCACCATAAATTTCTTGAGAATCGAAAGCGATATTGAGGGGCTGTACAAATCTGCCGGCGGCAGGCAATTCAGTAGTATTTTCATGGGTCTGCAAATGTAGCAATATGCTTTGAGTGATTTGGGTAAATGTAGTTTCTACTTAATCCAAAATGACTTTTTGCTTTGTTTTTTAAAATTAAAAATCGATGATTCAGCAGAGTCATGTTGCAGAAATTGGGGCTGTCTCAAAAGTTCCTTTACGTATGCTCTTTTTCCGTTGTACTAAAAACTAATTGCAGAAACCACAGAGAAATCAGAGAAGACGCAGAGATAACAGAGAAAGATAAACTTGAAATTTTTATCAATTATTATCTTTTGAGACAGCCCCATAAAAAGGTTTCAACCCTGTAAAAACGTGGCAACTTGTCGTTTAACTATTAACCATGAACGATGCACAATTAACCATTAACGATGAACGATTAACCCCTTCTTAAATAAACTTCTTATAAATGAAGTTTTCCAGTCTGCGTTCCACATCTTTGTCTCCTCTTCCCGAAAGGTTAACTACAGCAAGCCCTTTTTTATCCTTCATTATTTTCATGGCCAGAGCCACAGCATGAGCTGATTCTATGGCAGGAATGATCCCTTCCTTTCGCGAAAGCGTAACATAAGCATTGATGGCATCCTGGTCGTTTACGGGGAAATATTCGGCACGCTTGCTATCCTTCAGGAAGGCATGTTGCGGGCTGATGCCGGGGTAATCCAGTCCGGCGGCGATAGAATAAGAAGTGGTGGGTTTGTCATCCTTATCCACGAGGCAATAGCTGTAAGTGCCCTGGAATACGCCAATTTTCCCTTTGGAGAGTGTGGCGGCAGTCCGGGGTATCTCGCCTTCGCCCCCACCCTCGGCACCATAAATTTTTACATCCTGATCGCTCAAAAAGCCCTGAAACAAACCGATAGCGTTGGAGCCGCCGCCCACGCAGGCAAAGATGCTGTCGGGCAATCGGCCTTCGGCTTCAAAAATCTGATTGCGGGCTTCCTGGCCTATCACACTCTGAAAATAGCCTACCATGTTGGGGTAAGGATGTGGCCCTACCTGCGAACCGAGCATATAAAAAGAATCGGGGTTTTGGATAAAATATCCCAGAGCCTCGTTCACCGCATCGGCCAGCGTTTGCGTGCCCGAAGTAGCCGGGATTACCTCGGCGTTCAGCAGCTTCATGCGGCTCACATTGGCACTCTGCCGCTCGATGTCCACCGCGCCCATAAACACCTTGCACTTGATACCAAAAAGTGCGGCTGCCGTTGCAGTAGCTACGCCATGTTGTCCGGCACCGGTTTCGGCAATAATTTCTTTTGCCCCCATCCGCTTGGCCAAAAGCACCTGGCCGATGGTGTTGTTAATTTTATGTGCACCGGTATGATTCAGGTCTTCGCGCTTCAAGTAGATTTTGCTCCCCACCTGTTTCGAAAGATTGGCTGCCAGGTAAAGCGGCGAGGGGCGACCGACATATTTTTTCAGGTAGTGAATAAATTCATCCTGAAACTCCTTGTCGTCCTTGAACCTGAAAAAGGCTTCTTCCAGTCGTGCAAGGTTGCTGTGCAATGCCGGAGGCACGTGTGCTCCACCAAATTCTCCATAAACACCAGGTTTGATGTTGGTGTACAATTCTGATAATGGTCTTACTTCCATGAGTTTAGATTTTGTTATTTGTTATTCGTTAATTGTAAATTCGTTATCCGTTATTCGTTTATTAAAAAAAGAACAAAAAAAAGGCCGAAGAATAATCTTCGGCCTTTTTGTTTTTACACAATAGTGGTGATGACTTATTCAACTGCCCGAATAAATTTGCACCACCACCAAATATTTTGAGTTTGTATCATCTTGCGTTATTTTGAATGGCAAAAATATTTTATTTTTTTGAAATAGCAAGTTTTAAAATATTCTCTATCAAATCATCATAAGCCGATGAAATGGCGATGATGCGGCCTTGGGTGGGGAGAAGTGGGGAGATTTACCTCTATTTTTTCAAATACTGCTTTTGGTACAATTGGATTTACAATCCGAGCACAGACATCGAATATTCCGAAGCGTTATGTTTACTGTTTGCTAATCGGATTTTTTCTTTCAGGTCTTTAATTTCTTTTTTTGTTAATTATGAAACTATTTCAATTATCAATATTCTTTATATTAGTTCCGCTTAATTACCCCCAACGCGATACAGCTATGGCTCGCAGCCGCCCACTTGCCGGAAGGATTATAGTGTTTCGTATGTTTCCTTTTCCAATCATTTTTCCAGATTAACGCTAACCGTCTGTGAGCCATGATTTGCTGTTGTGGTGCGGTTTACCGGCCCAACACGCCCGAGGCACTGGCCGCAAAGTGGGAAGAGCTGCTATCGCAACCCGAAAGACTTGTTGAAATGAGCAGGCAGGAGCATCAGGCATTTTCCGAAAAATTTCATATCGACAAACTCACCAACCAAATGGTGGCAGTTTATCAATCGCTTAAGTTTTCCTGAGCGGAGGAGCGGAAGGCCGGCTTGAAGGTTTAGAATTATTAGCTATTGCTTAGCTGCATTTATTTGCCTTAGTTTTTTTTGTAAAAAATCTTACCCGTAGCTAAAAGACCTACAAAAGTAAATACAGCAAAAAACAAACTGCTATAAGCCAATTGCATTCCACCGGATAAAATGTGTCCACTGGTGCAACCTCCCGCCATTCTTGCTCCAAATATTAAAATAAAACCACCTACAAAAGCCCAAATAATTCTTTTAAGTTTTGAATCGCCCTTGTGTTTTTTCCAATTATCATAAATAAGAACAAGTTTAAAATCTCCTTTAATTACAGAAATAGACAGGGCGGCAATAAATGCTCCTGCCAAAAATATCATCTCCCAGTTTCCTGCAATTTCTATATTTGCATAATAATCGTTATTAGTAAGCCCTGAAAGTAAATCGGCTACATACGGAAAAGCTGTAGATGCCCCTATTGGTCGGTTTGTAAGTGCTGAAGAAAACACAATAATATTAAGCACAGCCAATGCTATGCCCGCAAAAATCCATTTTTTACCTTTTACTTTATCTACTTTTTGCAGCCAAAATGATGCAGCAATAAAAACAATGGCAATAATCGAACTGAGTATATAATACATTGTGTCTGAACCAAGTGTTGCGTTCAAGGATAGCACACCTAAATCCGGACCAAGAATGGGCTTAATAAAAGGTAGGGCTAAGGTATAAATAAGTCCACCAAATAGTCCACCAATGATACCGATTAATGCATCTATCGAACCTTCGCCTAATGATATTGCCAAGGTGCCGGGGCAATATCCCAAAATTGCCATCCCCATGCCGAAAATTAAGCCGCCCAAAATCAATCCTCCAACAACAAAAGGTTTTACATGAAAGGATGCGAATCCAAAAGCTATTTCAATATTGAGTAGAATAATTCCAACGCCAATTGCTAATGCTATTGCTTTTACAACCGATAAGTTTTCAAGGATGGCTAATCCACTAATTGTATTAAATTTATTCAAACTTGCATATTGCAATGTTGCACCGAATAAAATCCCTAAAATCAAAATTGTTATCATCATCATTATCTTATTTTAAATATTTGCATAAGTTTAAAATCAGGTTTTTTATCTTGCTGATTTTCTTACTCATTTCCTTAGCTTGTTTTTGTCCATGACTGAAATAAGTTGGCCAAAATACATAAAAAACTCAACGGCATGGGCAATAAAAAAAGCCCCACGAAAATCGCGAGGCTTTACACTATTTAAGGGGAGCTTATTCTTTCAAAGTAGTAGTTGAAATAAATATCAATTAACAGATAACAATTAACGATTAACCCCTAATCCTCCATAAAGGGATACTTGTAGCTTTCGGGAGGCAGGAAGCACTCTTTGATGGTGCGTGGGCTAACCCAGCGCAAAAGGTTGAGCTTAGAGCCGGCCTTGTCGTTGGTGCCCGAGCCGCGCGCACCGCCAAAGGGCTGCATGTTAACTACGGCACCTGTGGGTTTGTCGTTGATGTAAAAGTTGCCGGCGGCATGTTTCAGCTTGCTCATCACCTTTTCGACAATGTAGCGGTCTTTGGAAAAGATAGAACCGGTAAGGGCATAAATCGAAGTGTTATCCACAATGTGTATCACCTCATCAAAATCGGCTGGATCGTAAACGTAAATGGTAAGAACGGGGCCAAAAAGCTCCTCTTCCATCGTTACATAATGCGGGTCTTTGGAAAGGATGATGGTAGGTTGGATAAAATAACCCTTCGACTTATCATACGTTCCTCCATGAATCACCTCCACTTCTTTATCCTTATGTGCCCGGTCGATAAAACCGGCCAATTTATCAAAGGAAGCCTCGTCGATAACTGCATTTACAAAATTGGAGAAATTATCAACCGGCCCCACTTTTATGGTAGCCATGTCGTCCTTTATCTCTGCCAATACCTCATCCCAAAGATTACCGGGGATATAGGCACGCGATGCTGCCGAACATTTTTGCCCTTGATACTCGAAGGCTCCGCGGGTAAGAGCAGTAGCTACCTGCTTGGGATTGGCCGATTCGTGAACCAGCACAAAGTTTTTGCCACCGGTTTCGCCAACAATGCGGGGGTAAGATTTGAACTTGGAAATATTATTACCGATCTCTTTCCAGATATTTTGGAAAACTGCAGTAGAACCGGTAAAATGAATGCCGGCAAAATCGGGATGCGAGAAGATGACCTTGCCTGCCGCCGGCCCCGAAACAAAGATCAGGTTGATAACCCCGTCAGGCAGTCCGGCTTCCATAAAAATTTCCATGATGATGCGAGCCGAATAAATCTGGGTATTCGAGGCTTTCCAAACCACGGTATTTCCCATGAGGGCAGGTGCCGAGGGGAGATTTCCGGCAATAGCCGTAAAATTGAAGGGCGTAAGGGCAAACACAAAACCTTCGAGGCCGCGCTGCTCCAGTCGATTCCAAACCAACTCGTCCGAGTCGGGCTGCTCGTTGTAAATCTCGGTCATGTACTGCACGTTGAAACGCAGAAAGTCGGCCAGCTCGCAAGCCGCATCAATTTCGGCCTGATGCACCGACTTGCTTTGCGCCAGCATGGTTGCCGCATTGATCCGCGCACGGTAAGGCCCGGCTATCATTCCGGCAGCCCGCAAAAAGATGGATGCACGTTGCTTCCACGAAAGTTCGGCCCACTGCTCACGGGCATTTAGCGCAGCATCGATGGCAGCTTTTACATGACTTTCATCGCCCCGGTGATAATAGCCCAAGAGGTGCTGATGATCGTGCGGAGGGTACATACCAATTTTTTTATCGGTACGTACTTCTTTCCCGTTAATAATCATCGGAACATCCACTACTTCGGCCTTAGCCGCTTCGAGTGCCGCTAACACATTTTTCCGTTCAGGCGATCCGCTCTTGTAAGTCAGCACCGGCTCATTCTTGGCTGGTGGCGCGAAAAACATACTTGTTTGCATACTATTTAATTTTAATGATTTGTTTAATAAAAATAATTATCTGCCTCCAAAAATTAGATAATCCTAAATAAATCTAAAATTGAAAACACAGGCTAAAAATATAATTTAGATACACTTAGAAGCATTTAATCCATTCGTTATGCATCATTGTGCAATTCGTGGACAAAACTAATCTTCCTTTCCATAGCGAGCCAAAGTTGCAAGTCTATGTATGATTTGTGATTTTTCATATTTTTGAAAAAAAATTGTGCTATGGCAGAAATCCCACAAACAGAGCGTCTCCTAAAAATCCTGTTAAACCTTTCGAGCGGCATCCGCTACTCGTCCCAAGAAATAGTCGAACGCTACGGCATCACCAAACGCACCTTTTTTCGCGACCGCGAAATCTTGCTAAATATTGGTTTTACCATCGAGCAAGATCAAGGGCGGTATTGGATCGATAAAATGGAATCGCCATTTAAAGAATTACATCAGTTGCCCTATTTCACCGAAGAAGAAGCCTGGATTATGCGCCAGGCCATCCACTCGATCGATGAGAACAATCAGCTAAAAATCAATTTGGTTGACAAGCTCTATTCCTTATACAAATTTGGCAAGGTGGCCGAGGTAATTGTGCGAAAGGAGCAATCCGAAAATATCCACCGCCTGGTAGAAGCCATGCGCGAGCGGCAGCAGGTGGTTTTGCACGATTACCATTCGTCCAACAGCAACACCATCCAAAACCGCTGCGTCGAGCCTTTCGATTTTACGGCCAACTACATCGCCGTGTGGGCCTACGATTGCGAAAGCCAAACCAATAAGACCTTTAAAACGGCAAGGATTAAAAAAGTAACTATAAGTACCGAGCCCTATCGGTATTCGGCACAGCACCAAAGCCTGCCCCTCGATGTATTTCGCATTAGCGGAGCCGAACAGATAGAGGTAAAACTAAAACTCAACCTGCGTGCCTACAGCCTGATCAAAGAAGAATACCCGCTGGCCGAAAAGTACATATCTCAGCCTGAAAACAACTATTGGTTATTTCGAGCTCCTGTAAATAGTTTAGAAGGTGTGGGGCGCTTTGTTCTCGGGCTTTGCGAGGATATCGAAATCCTTGAACCGGATTCGTTAAAAGCGTTTCTGCAAGAAAAAGTGGAATGTTTTAAAAAATAATTCTTGCGAGTGTCATAATCTGACACTATGGATAGTTTTCTTTGCCCTGAATGAAAATTTGAAAAGATTAATAAATACGATGAAAAGAACCGAGTTTTTAAAACACGTGCTTTTTGGGGTCGCCGGTTTTTCAATTCCTGGATTATCTTTTGCCGCTAATCCAGGACGGAAAAATAAAAGCAATGCACCCGCTCCAAAAAGGTTTGTTAGGGTGATCAATTTTTACATCGCGGGCTATCAATACCATCAGGGGCATAAAATCGAATATATGTTGAAGCCCGGCGGAATGCTTGAGATGAAACGCGAACCACAAAACCACCACGACCACCAGGCCATCGCGCTGTATTTTGAAGATAAGAAAATTGGATATGTCCCGTCTGTGGACAACGAAATACTGGCAAATATGCTCGACAACAACATTGCACTCCAGGCCAGAATAGCATCTGTAAGCCCTGCTTATCCTACCTGGGAACGTGTGGAGATTGATGTGCTGTGCAGCACCGGCAACAATAATGTATTACTTTCGACTGAAAATTTTGCTAACGATAATACCAAACCAAATGCGAATTAAAATCACATTCAAGCTATCCGATGCTTCTCAGGTGCTCCCGCTCAATTATCAGTATCCACTTAGCGCGTGGGTTTACAAAGTGATCGAAAAGGGTGACAGCCAATTTTCGACATTCCTGCACGAGGCCGGCTACCAGCTTGAAAACCTCAAAACGTTCAAGCTCTTCACCTTTTCCAATTTGCTGTTTCCGGAACGAGGTTTCAGGATTTTGAAAGGTACCGACCGGATGGAGATCACAGCTCGCGAAATTTCGCTGATTATCGCTTTCATGCTGCCCGATGCCTTGCAGAATTTTGTGGCCGGCTTGTTCAGCGATCAACAGGCCGAAATTGGCGATAAGGTTTCCAGGGTAAAAATGCAGGTGGCAAACATTGAAATGCTACCCGAACAACTACCGGAAAGCACCATGCGCATCCGTGCCCTTTCGCCGCTGGTAGTTGCCCGCCAAACCGAAGCCGACAAACAGGAGCAATACCTTAAGCCCGGCGACAAAGATTATGAGCGACTGTTTTTTAAAAACCTCTGCGACAAGCACCACGCCTGGCAAGGCCAAACCGGGCAAGAGCTTACGGCGTTTGACAGCTCTGCGCTGAAATTCCGCTGCCTTACCCAAAATCCCAAATCACGCCTGCAAACCATCAAAGCCTTCACCAGCGATGAGGTAAAAGTACGCGGCTATCTCTTCGATTTCGAGATTTCCGCTCCGCCCGCCCTCATCAGCACCGGCCTGGGCAGCGGCTTTGGTGCCATGAACGCGCTGGGCTTTGGGTGTGGGGAAATGGTGGAGTATTAATTGTCATTTAGCTGCGCTGTCATTTGCCCTTCGGGCGTAATTTGCTTCGCGTAATTTAGCTTCGCTGTCATTTAGCTTCGCCGTAATTTGTTGTTATTTACCAATGACCATCAATGACTACAAATTACTACCAATGACAATTAATGACTACCAATGACAATCAATGACCATCAATAACTATAAATGACCACCAATGATAATTAATGACAATCAATGACTACCAATGACAATCAATGACAATCAATGACCATCAATGACCATCAATAACTATAAATAACCATCAATGACAACAAATGATCACCTAATTATGGAATTTAAATCAAAATACACCAATGCCTCTGAGGAGATAAAACTTAAATTTTTGGATGCCATTATCCAGGCAAACGAAAAGCTGCAAGCGGAGTTTTTGAATTTCGCCAGCAGTAAAAATGAACCGGCCAAACAAAAATCGTATCCTGCTTTTTTGGAACTTGTAAAAACTACCCGGCAGGAATTTCTTGAAGACTTTGAGCAAGTGGATCTGGAAAATCCTGATTGGGATAATTACCAGCCTTCCCATTCAGGCTACATAAAAGAATGGGAACAATACCAGCAGGCCAGCGAACAGGAATTTGATGCAATCTTTGATCGCTTTCGTGCTGAGGCCATCGACAAAATCATAGTACAAAAACCGGATGAGCTTACGGCCATGCTTATTGGAATATATGAGGCAAGTCAAGATGCGGAAATAACTGATGAATACGATTCATTCGGTGATATTAACGAGCATCTTCTCGATGGATTTAAGGCGGTAATGAAAGCCATCATCGAAAAACTTGGCTTAGCGGCAATCTCCGAAAACACCATTCTTGCGGCAAGCCAAATGTTTTTCAACTATTGTGATGAAGAATATCCCGGGAACACATTTTTCGCACAAATGTTCCAGGATTTCCTGATGACCCTTGCCGCAAAAACATCGCAGTCCGACCAACTACTTTCTCTCCTCGACCAATCGGGTGTGGAGCGAAAAACCCTTCCCGAGCTGGTGCTTTTGCTCAACAAAAATACGGGCAACAAAGACGAATGGCTGCAATCGGCCAGACAGTTTTACCTCGATAATAAGGAGGTTGCAAGGCAGCTTTTGGAATATTATTTTGAAAACGACAAAAGCGAATTTCTTCGCGTTGCCAACGAGTTGTTTGAAAACGACAAGCAGTTTTGGTCTGAGTATCTAAAAGACTACGTTTCGGCAGACTTGGATAAACCCTTGTATGTGAAAGTTTTTTACCGACTGACGGTGGATGAAAAGAAAATAGCGCATTACCTGCAAGTACGCGATTATTTATACCCCGAGGCCAATAACAATCTTTTAACAGAGATTGACGGAGACAAGCCATTCAAGGTTCAGATTTTGGCAGCAGAGAAACGCTACGAAGAAATCAAGACCATTGTAGAAACATGTCGGAGCGATTACGAATACGCCGATTTGATTGGGCCAATTTTGGAGGTTTACCCTGAGTTTTGTTTTAATCATATAAAACAGAAAGCCGAAAAAACCCTGAAAACCGAGCGAGGCCGCCACACTTACCAGCGCATCGTAGAATGGCTAAAGCTGGCCGACCGCATCCCCGGCTTCAAAGCCGAAATCCGGATATTGGCCAGGGAGCTTTACAACTACAAACCCAACCTGCCAGCACTGAAGGATGAGCTGAGGAAAGGGGGATTGGTGTGAGGGGAGGGAAATAGATGGAAGAATTGTTTTAACTTTACGCCATGATAATTTTGATAAATTTTGAATAGAAAAATGAAATTACTTTAACTAAAAACTAAGCATGAGGATACATATCAAAACCACACCGTCAAAAAAACCCTTAGATTTTAATCACCTGCATTTGCTTACCGGAACGATACACAAATGGTTTGGCGAAAACAACTTTCACGATGACATTTCACTCTACTCTTTTTCACATTTAACAGGTGCGAAAGTCGAAAACGGGAGCTTGACTTTTCCACACGGAGCAACTTTTTTTATCAGTTGTTGGGACAATGTGCAAGCCAAGCTATTAGTAAAAGGAATTCAGGATGACCCCGAAATGTTTTTTGGATTAAAAGCCGAAGAACTCATTATACAGGAAAATCCTGATTTATCCGGGAAAACATATTTCCAGGCAGGAAGCCCGGTTTTTATCCAGCGAAACCGCGATAACGGCAAAAAAAGATTCTACTATTTTAATGATGAAGAAGCTCCTCAATTAATGCAGGAAACATTACAAACAAAAATGACAAAGGCCGCGCTGCTGCCAGATGAAACATTAAAAATTAATTTCGACCAAAGCTACCACCGTAAAAACACAAAAAAGATCGACTACAAGCATGACAATGAAATTATTGAAATCCGCGCCAACTGGTGCCCGCTAATTATCGAAGGCAAAGCCGAAACGAAGGCTTTTGCCTGGAATGTAGGAATTGGAAATTCAACAGGGATTGGTTTTGGAGCGATAAAATAAAAATGGGAGCATTGAGCTCCCAAAATGTTTGAAAGAATTCCTTTCAATTTTTCAATTCCATCTGGTTCGATAAATATTAGACAAAAGTAGTAAAAATATTATAAACAAATACATGTTAATAAAAGATTTCATTTCAATAGGTTTTTTTGTTTTACCTTTGCGAAAAATTCTTTTACTAATGATAGAAATCAGAACAGATGAAGGTTGCTATTTCAATTTTGAAGATAGTACAGAATATATTAAATGGATAATCCAAAATAATTTTAAGGATATGGCAAGTTTTCTTTCGAACGATGATGTTAAAAAACCCTCTTATTGGGGTGATTGTATTATTCATTGCACAAATAATGATTTTAAAGAATTTATTTGCAATCTGGCAACAACAATTTTAAGAAGTTAAGAAATGAAATATTTAGTAAAATACACAGGCTCTTTTGGTTTCATCAAACCCTGGACGGCTGTACGAGATGAAGAAGTTTACAGTCAGCAGTTTTTAACACCATCAATAATAGGTGGGATTGAACGAAAACTATTTCCTGAATTACTTGATAAAAAGTGGGGCATTTATAAGATTACAGGACATCGGCTAACTTACACTCAAATTTCGCAACAGCAGGAACAAACGCAAGCACGTGGCTGGAACGAAAAAGGGAGGGGGGTCAATAAAGAATATTCAAGACCTTACGCAATTTTGAAGCGCGGAGTGTTGGTTAATCCAATATTGTTCTTGGCTTTTGAAACACCGGAAGATGCAAAAGTAGCTTCAGAGCAACATGTATGTCTGGCTCGGAACGAAGATATTCTATATCCGGATCCTGATATTATCGAGCTTACTCAAGAAGAGTTTGATGAAAACGAAGAACTATTCAGTGGATTTGAATTGGTTTTTGAAAAAGGTGATAATTCATTTTTGGTCGGCTACAATCGCATGAACAACAATGAGCCCATGTATGGTTGGTTAAAAACAGTTGGAAATCCCGTAAAAACATATTATTAATGGTAGTTTGCGAACATATCAAAGCCAAAGGAAAGCCGGATTTTACCCCTTTGTATGCTCATTTGCAGCATGTAGCTTTGGCTGCCGAAAAAGTTGCCGATGCACTGGGATTTGATAAAAACATTGCCAGGCAGGGAGCAATTTTGCATGACATCGGAAAGGCAAGCCCGATTTTTCAAATGCGTTTGAAGCCTGATTATCGGCGAAAAGAAAGTGATAAAACTTTTCGGCACGAATTGGCTTCCCTGTTTTTTCTCTCACTCTTCGATGAAAAGATTCATCCCCAATTAATCGAAATGATAGTTTCCCATCACAAATCTGTTGAAAAGGATTCTCGACTCAAGGGCATCCTGGATTTGGAAGAAAATACGGATAACGTTTTTGCAATACACAGTAACGATTGGGGTAGCTGGTCGAAAGATGCTTTTAAAATTTTGGAAGCATTTGGAATTAAGACCCGTGATATTTCGCTAAATGAGGCTAAGAAGAATTATTACGAAGCAGTTGATTATGCTGAAAAAAACATTTGCAGACAGGGCTATTCTGAATGGAAAGGTTTGTTAATGGCTGCCGATCACTTTGCTTCTGCCATGCTTAACGAAACCGAAAGCCAGTTAAAGAAGATTTTCAAGACACCAAATCTAAGTTTCTTTGAGCGGCAGCACGAGTTGTACCCACTTTCTTTAATGGATGCAAGTTCTGATAAAAAGCACACACTCGTTGTGGCAAGTACCGGTGCAGGGAAAACCGATTTTTTATTCAGGCGTTGTAAAAACAGGGTTTTCTACACTTTACCCTTTCAGGCCTCTATCAATGCAATGTATCAGCGAGTTGCCCATGATTTGAAACCAAGCAATCCCGATTTGGACATCCGTGTATTACATTCCGCTTCACGTGTTCTCATTAAAAACGGGCAAACCGAAGAAAAAGCACTCCAGGGATTGGTGGGCTCATCCATCAAAATATTAACGCCACATCAAATTGCAGCCATAATATTTGGAACCCGTGCTTTTGAAGCCACCATTCTCGACCTAAAAGGTAACGATGTGATACTTGATGAAATTCATACCTACACTGAAATATCGCGTGCCATTGTAATTAAGATGGTGGAAGTTTTACAACGTTTAGAGTGCCGTTTACATATCGGTACCGCTACTATGCCCACAGATTTGTACAATAAAATTTTGGATATTCTCGGCAAAGAAAATGTTTACGAGGTGAGTTTGCCACCATCTGAAATGGACAAATTCGACAGGCATATTGTTCACAAACTAAATAGCTGGGATGATGCTGATGAGATTGTATCCAATGCAGTTGATGATGATAAAAAAGCATTGGTGGTTTGCAATCGTGTAAAATCCGCACAGGAGCATTACGAGCATTTCAAGAATAGGTTTCCTAATATTCCGATATTGTTACTTCACAGCCGCTTCAAAAGAGGCGACCGAAATCAGAAGGAGAAAAAGTTACTTGGATTAAACGATGAAGGATTAAGCACTGATGAATTCAACTCAAGCGAAAAAGCCTGCATTGTTATGGCAACGCAAGTAGTTGAAGTTAGTCTGGATATTAGTTTCGACATTATGATTACAGAAACTGCTCCTCTGGATTCTTTGATTCAACGATTTGGGCGCGTAAACCGAAAACGAACTTTAGAAACAATTGGAAAGTTAAAACCAGTTTATCTAATCCCACCACCTGATGATAAAAATGAAGCATTGCCTTATGATGTTGACATACTAAAAGCAAGTTTTGATGTGCTTCCGGATAATGAAATACTGCATGAAAGGAATTTACAGGAAAAAATAGATGCTGTGTTTCCTGAGGTGAATGTGATGGATATTGAAACACATTCCATTTTTAAAAAAGATGGGCGCATGGTAATTGATTTCCTTACGCACCGTCCAAAATCCTATTTGCTCGAACTACTCGAAATTGACAGCGTAAGTTGCATTAGCGATGAAGACATCGAAAAATATGAAAGCGCATCCTTTGAAGAGCGAATGCTTATGGAAATCCCGGCGAGATATTGGTCAGTTCATAAATTTCCGCAGAGCTCGTACGGGAACAAACCATTTATTGTCCCCAAACATGCATACGATTATGAAAGCGGGTTTGATATTGATAAAGCCAAACAAAAATTTAATCCAACAGATAACTTTTTATAAAAACTATAGCCTATGATAACAGTAAACATCGGGCGGACATTTTTGAAAGCCTACAATCGGAAATATGAAAAGGAGCTTACCGCCAAAGAGTTTTTTGAACAGGAGTATTTTGAGTTGTTTTTTAATCATCCAAAATACCTGCAATGGCCAACCAACTCTCCTTTTGTACAAATGAAGAAAGGTCAAAAACCTGAACTTTTAAATTTGGGAGAACGCAAAGAGAAATTAGAAAACCTACATTCAAAAATCGCTGCAGGAGACAAAGATGCAAGCATAGCCATAGGGTTTCCGGCATCAGAAATAAAAGAATTTGCAACAACTTCGGGTTTGATATCAGATTTGGAACTGAGTTTTGACCATGAAGATATTTATCTGTCATGGATAGGAAGTGGCTTAAGTGTTGGCGTAGCCGGTGGCTTATCCATTTTATTCGACCAAGCAGATGTTTTGCTTCAAACTTACGAAGGCTGGAAAGTTTACCGTCAATTTCTAAATGACCCTGTGTTAGAAAAACTAGCCGGCAACAAAATTACAAGTTGGAACGGCCAATGGTTAAGTTATGCTTTTAGCAGAAATTTTCGCGAATATTTTGATTTTGCCTCGCTTGAGAATCTGGGTTTTTTCAAAATGGACAAAACGGATATGGTAATTGAGACGGTGAAATGGAGCAGGTTGTTCTTTAATTTATCACGCCATTTCTCTGACCGAACACACACAGGCTATATTTTTAGTCTCGGACAAACTAACAAAACCTTGGGTTTTTATCCATTCAAGTTTCAGCAAGCAAGAAGGATTATCGAATTCTACAAAAAGCTATTTGGTGAAAATGCAGCCATGAAAGATGCTGGCTATTACGAAAACATGTATGGTATCCATATTAAAAGAGCTTGCGAATTGGGTGCTATTGGTATTCAAGCATTGGAACCTGAAGGTTTGCGTAAATATTTTGATAAGGACAAAATGCCCAATCTGAAAAAATCACCGGTCTCCCAAAAAAATGGACAAACAGACGAAGAATTCGATTCAATCCTTCAGGAAGCCGAAAAGAAAGATTACGAAAATAAAATTATTCCATTCAGAATTTATAAAACTTGGTTATTAGCTATGATTACAAAAAACAAAGAAGAATTGTCAGATTATACTCAGGAAATTGCCAAAGCAATATACGAGTATAGAGCAGCCGATAAAAAAGGCTCAACCAAACGTTCAAATGTTGTACAAAAGCAACTATTCGTGTCAAAGTCCAAAAAAACTTTTTTGGAAGCACTGACCGAAATAATATCTGAAGTTGACGAGAATCAACTTCTAATGTTCAAAGAACTCCGCGACCGGATTCATCTAATGAACAACGAGGACTTCGGCTATTTTGTGGTCTTACTAAAATTTGATTATGCTTATCAGGAAAGAATTTCATAAATCACTAAAAATTAATAAAATGAGTACAATTTATATCAGAACATTAAAAAGAGCAGAACACACAGTTTTTGCAGTAGAAGATGGTCAAAAAAGATATTACGACCCACAGTTTAATAAATATGTGCCTTATTCAAGCGGGCAACAGGTCAAACGCTCTCTAATCGACCGCTTAACAAAAGAGTTAAATGAGGTGCCTGCACCTACAACATTTGTATTTGATGTCAATAAAGCAGGTGAACTTGGCGAAGGAGAAGTTTATGCCAACTGTAATCCGGCTTTTGCCGATCAATTATTTGGAGGCTGGATGAAGGCTGCTAAAGGTGGAAAAGAACGTACTATTAAGCGCCGTAGCCCAATGTCCATTTCAGCCATGCGTGGCTTACATCCCCTGCTTTCAGGCATCGATCGTGAAAACGCTTCTTTTGATAGAAGTGATAGGCCAAATAATTTGGTTATTGTGCGTGATGAAAACGGAGACCAACTATCAGAAGAAGGAATAAATGCATTATTAGCAGGAAAGGATCGAAGTATTAGCAGAAAATGGATACCTGACCAGCGTCGTGCTACCGGACTTTTTGTACAGGACATAGCTTTAGATCTTCGCCGTTTGTTTTGTGTCAATTTAAATTCTTTTGAACCGGAGATCACCGAAGAAACGGAAACTAAACTTCGGGAAAACGGCTGGACTGAAAGCAAGAATGTTTTTGGCCCATGCCTAATAGCTCCAAGTGAAATGAGAAAAAAACTAATCCCGGCTCTTGCTAATGCAATTATCAATTGGGCTATAACATCCAATCAGTCCCGCACTTTCAGTTTGATGGAAACACTGGCTGTTTCGATAAGCGATAATGCTAACAAAATTGCAGGAAGCATCCGTGCCAAATTGAGTGGTGAAGAAGAAAACAAAGCCATTCCAATTATTGAAGAAGAATTGAACGGAGTTGAAACCTTTGTAACACTTTCGGCAGGCGGCTATATTTTAACAAAAAAAGAAACTGCCGAAGCACTCGACCAGGCAGAACAAGCTTTGATAAATAAAATGTCTGCTTTTGATTATGAAAATCAACTTAAAAATGATGATTAATTCAAACTAAATCCTGACAGGCCATAAAATCCTGTCAGGATTTACAATAAGTTATTTGATTCATTATGACAAGCACCGCAAAAAATGTTAGCAGTTTGGTCAAAGATGTACTTTTCATCAATGTGTAACCGTAACCTTGTTTATCTTGATGAAATTCAATTTTTTATGCAAGTTTTAATCATGACCTTTTGCGGGGGTAAATTGGAGTATTTGTCCTATTTGACAACACAAAAGGTCACAACAAAAAATGCAAACCACAAGACCTACTGCAATGAGCGTAAGAAATCATCGATGATAAACATGAAAATGTAAATGTTTTTGATTTGTAATTTGAATTCATCATATTGTTTTCATAATAAATTAAATAGATTAATTTTGGTGTTTACCTTTTGTTTAGGTAATATTGCAAATACTAATAGAATACTTAAACAATAGGTAAAGTATTAAGGCATGACAAAAGAGGCAATGTTATTACTGGAATTCTTAGATAACCACGAAATCGACATTTTTAACAAAAAGTTTGTTGTCAGCAATAACTTTAGTGAGGAATCGCTAAGAAACCTTGTTAACACCAATTATTTCCGTACGATTGAAAACGGGAAATATGTTCGTCATAATTTTTCTGATGAAAATGTAATCGGTAGTTTTCTATCCAAAGATGGTGGTGTGGCATACTGGACAGCAATGAATTTCCATGGACTTACCGAGCAGATACCTAACCTGGTTTATGTGCAGACATCCCATACGAAAGAAAACAAAACAATCTTCGGGGTTCGCTATAAGTTCATTAAAGTAAAACCTGATAAGCTTTTAGGTTTTCAGGCCATGGGATACGGTAACCACCAATTTCAAATTTCAGATATTGAAAAAACAATTGTTGATTGTTTCGATCTTCCTGGTTATGGGGGTGGCTATGCAGAGATAATAAAAGCATTTGGGAGGGCGGATTTACGGCCACAAAAAATGGTGAAGTACTGCAAAGCTATCAACAACATTGCTGTTGTTAAACGTTTGGCATTCTTGAGCGAATTACTGATGAAGCCAGACATGGACTATTTTTTAAAATATGCGCAATCTGTAAAAAACGAAAAGTACAATTTGTTTGAAAGTGATGGTGAGAAAAATGGAAAGACGAACAGACGATGGCGCTTAATTATGAACATGGACAGGGATGAAATTCTGGAAATAGCAAACTCGTAAGATGGTATTAAAAAAGGAAATTATCGAACTTGCACACGCTAAAGGTGTTAAAACAAAAACCATTGATAAAGATTGGATTCTTGGTCATTTCCTCAATGCTATGTTTTGCCTTGAGGAGGTACAACAAAACTTTGTGTTTAAGGGAGGAACCTGTTTAAAAAAGTGCTATTTCGGCGATTATCGTTTTTCCGAGGACTTGGATTTTACCTTACTTGATGAGGCATTTGTTATCGATGCCAATTTTATCAGAAAAATCATTAAACAGGCTGAAAAGTCAAGTGGGGCAAAGTTTTATTTTGAAAAACTGAAATTGCAACAATGCAATAATAAAGCCCAGGGTTATGAGATAATTGTTAAATACTGGGGGGCAGACCATAGAAAAACCCAAAAACCCTTACCCGCTTCCAGGTGGCAAACTAGTATAAAACTTGACATTAGCTTTTCAGAAAAGCTATTACTGCCAGTAGTTTACAAAAAAATATTTCATGATTTTTCAGATAGGGATGCTATTTCGCAAACAATCCCGGTGTATTCATTGCACGAAATAATCGGTGAAAAACTTCGCTCACTTATTCAACGAAACAGGCCACGTGACATATATGATATTTGGACACTTAGCACGTTTTTTTCGGAGGAACAATATGCAGGTATCAAGGCAACATTGATAGAAAAATCAAACGAGAAGAACATAACAATTTCGGGTATCGAGGATTTTGTTAATCAGACAAAGCGAGAGAAAAATAAACGTGCATGGTATAGCAGTTTAGCCGATCATTTGCCCGAAAACGAATTACCTGATTTTGACGAAGTATATGAATTATTAAGGGATTTTATTGCGAGAATATTAAACTCCTGACTATGAAAACCCTATACTCATTAATTTGTATGCCAGGTTTGGTTTGTAAAAAAAGTCCAAGGGCAACGAACTGGATTATTAGCTACCTCTACTTATCGCACCCCGAAATTTGTTACGAAATGGAAAAAGGCTTCAACCTGGAAAAAGCAGAAAAGGACATCATTTTATAAAATCAGCATAACGAATAAAAATATTCCACCATGCAAAACTACCTCAACCAACTTATCGATGACATGCGACAGGCCGCTAAAAACCTGCCCACAAAACCATATTATGACATCCCGCCCGAAGCCGAAGGTATCGAATATGTGATTGAGTGGGAAAACGCCAAAGATAAACCCATGCATCAATGGTTTGGGATAGCAAAAGAGAAGTTTCCGCCACCCGAAAAACTCACCACCCAACAACAAACGCTGATGGTGGACGAAATGCTGAAGCTATGGCAGGCGTATAGTTTTTGGCCCGACCTGCCCGAAAACCTGCCTGCAGATATTGCCTACAAGATGCTGGTGGATTTTTTGGATAAGCCCATAGCTTGGGTAAGCGAGGGGGATTTGCTTATCAACCTTTGCGATGTTGATCCTGAAAATTGTCCTTTCACCGAAAAGTTTTGCATGTGCAAAGATCTCGATGACGAGATGGATGATTTTGATTTTCGCCACGATAATGCTGGTGAAATTGCAATGCTGGACAAGGAGATAAAAGCCATCGAGACCAAATCGGCAGATGAGTTTTTACCAATACAAGAGATGGAACGCTATGTTGAGCAGCTCCTCACGGATATAGAAGCTGCCGCCAAGATGTTTACACAGCCGGAAATAATTCCAGATTCCCCTGAGATGAGAGGGGCGGAAGATACCCGGCAGTTAATCGAAAATCCATTTGTAACACCCGAAGAACTTACCGGGATAAGGTTTGCCCAATTTCCCGAGCATATCGACATGGATGGACTGCAAACCCGCAAGGTGCTCAGAGCTATGCTTCATTTGCTGGATGCCTGCTATCTGAAAGTATATTTCCCGAAAGAGGCTCCGCATGAGTTTAAGTATGAAGCCCTCCGTGAAAATTGGGATGTTTCGCAGGTAAAACATTTGCCACTTTCGGGTGATGAAATAGAGCTTTGTACCGGCGACCCCATGACCTGTCCCTTTGGCGAATTTTGCGATTGCGGTGATGAACTGCCCGATGATGAGCCCAACAACCCACCGTTGAGCCCGTTTTCGGATGATGATGAATTGCCATTTTAAGCGGATTTAGAGATTCACCCAAAAATAAAGACAAGCAAAAATATTTTCTCACACAAATAAAGGGTGCAGTTCCCATATTACGCAGCTAAATTACCATAGTATCTATTTGTGAATTCACCCCAAAATGCGTCCCACCTGTTTGATTTTGCAATGGAACGCAAGTTGAGGATGCCTTGGCCGCCTTTT